>ENA-OQKO01000683-OQKO01000683.1-human-gut-metagenome-genome-assembly--contig:-NODE-683-length-28773-cov-4.163304_pt1 | contig 28773 bp, 26 predicted proteins | sample MGYA00242777_ERZ504796 | MGnify/ENA primary metagenome ERZ504796 (study PRJEB26092, sample SAMD00036404) | human gut metagenome | host: Homo sapiens | study: EMG produced TPA metagenomics assembly of... | reverse complement strand
AGGACGTACACTTCATCCGGCCAACATGGCTGCAGGTCCTGCTTCCTACGGTATGACCGATACACTTGGACGTATGCATTCTGACGCTCAGTTCGCAGGATCCTCTTCCGTACCGGCTCACGTAGAGATGATGGGTCTCATCGGCGCTGGTAACAACCCGATGGTTGGTATGACAGTTGCTGTAGCAGTAGCGGTACAGGAAGCTGCAGACGCTGGCAAGTTCTAATATTTGTATAGAATATTAAACGTTTATAGCAAAAAATCCCCTCCACGTAAGTGGAAGGGATTTTTTTATCTCTAATCTCTCTGGAAAAGATCTCGGGTATATACTTTATCTTTTACATCATCCAGGATCTGACTGTAACGGTTTGCGATGATACAGTCGCTCAGATTTTTAAATTTATCAAGATCATTGACAACTTTGCTTCCAAAGAAGGTAGATCCGTCCTTCAGGGTTGGTTCATAGATGATCACGGAAGCACCCTTGGCTTTGATTCGCTTCATGACTCCCTGAATAGAAGACTGACGGAAGTTGTCAGAGTTGGATTTCATAGTCAGACGATAAACACCTACAGTGACTGATTTTTCCATGGAAGAATTGTAAGTATTTTCTTCATCATAACCGTAATAACCGGCTTTCTGTAATACACGGTCTGCAATGAAATCTTTACGCGTACGATTACTTTCAACGATCGCACTCATCATATTCTGTGGAACATCGTTATAGTTGGCGAGAAGCTGCTTGGTATCTTTTGGAAGACAGTATCCACCGTAACCGAAGGAAGGATTGTTGTAATGTGTTCCAATACGAGGATCCAGGCAGACACCCTGAATAATGTTCTGCGTATTCAGACCTTTCATTTCAGCGTAAGTATCCAGCTCGTTAAAGTAGGAAACACGAAGTGCAAGGTAGGTGTTTGCAAACAGTTTTACAGCCTCTGCTTCAGTAAATCCCATAAATAATGTATCAATGTTTTCTTTCAGAGCACCTTCCTGGAGAAGAGCTGCAAAATTGTGGGACGCCTGTACCAGTTTCGGATCATCCGGATCTGTAGCAACGATAATGCGGCTTGGATACAGGTTATCGTACAGTGCTTTGGATTCACGAAGAAATTCCGGACTGAAAATGATATTTGCTGTATTGTATTTCTTTCTGACAGATTCTGTATAGCCGACCGGAATCGTGGATTTGATGACCATGATCGCATATGGATTTACTTTGAGGACAAGTTCGATCACAGCTTCAACGGCAGATGTATCAAAATAGTTTTTCTGACTGTCGTAGTTTGTCGGTGCTGCAATGACTATATAGTCAGCATTTGTGTAAGCAGCTTCACCATCCAGTGTAGCTGTCAGGTCAAGCTCTTTTTCTGCAAGATATTTTTCGATATATTCGTCCTGAATCGGAGATTTGCGTTTGTTGATCAGATCAACTTTCTCAGGAATGATATCAACAGCAGTAACATGATTGTGCTGTGCAAGTAATGTTGCAATGGAAAGACCGACATAACCTGTGCCTGCGACAGCAATGTTCAAAGGAGAAGGAGATGGCAACCGGGAAGCGGACTGTTCAGTAAATGCTTCATCCGGATCAAATCCAAGGCATTCTCCAAGACTTTCCAGTTGTGGAATTGATGGAATAAAATCTTTTTTCTCCAGACGGGATAACAGAGAACGATTGATGCCGGTAGCATCAGCCAGTTCCTGTTGAGTCATGGATTTTTCTTTTCGCTTGCCGGAAACAAGTTCGGCAAGTCGTGTCATAGATAATTTTTTCATTGAGAATCTTTTTACCTTTCATAAAATGTTATTTTAAATAACAACATATAGCATATAAATTAATTCTGTTTAATTGAATGCTACCATATTGGTAAAAAGATTGCAATACAAAGAAAACAGGAAAATAAGAAAAATATTTTGAATGTTATTTTAAATAACAAATCTTCCGAATCCTTCGAAGCACAGAATGTGTATGATTTTTCAGTTTTGATACAGGAGTGGCTTCTTCAAATGTAAGCATCTGCGAAGAAAGTGTAGCATAATAGGATTTTTTGTTCAGAAGAAGCTTTTGCTGTCCATATGCAAGAGGAAATTCCGCCATACGGTGTAAACTGTGATAACAGATCGTATGCCCATCGCAATCCCAGCAAAATTCGATATGTGTAATACCAGAAAACATTTCGTATGGAATGACTGCTGTAAATTTCAGGAATACAGCAAGTTTCTGTCCATTAAAACGAAAAACGTGTTCCGGATCTTCGCGGAAACAGCATTTTACCATATGTGTAGTATGACCGGTTGTGATTCGAAGAAACAGATTGGCTGGATATGGAAAACGCAGATAGATCTTAGCTGCACCCTCCAGCAGGATATCATGTTTCATAAGTTCCATGGAAGTCAGACGAAGCTGATAAGATGAAGCGTGACCGGTACTCAGATCAGGATATTGAAACCAGGCATCTTCGCTCTTGTCGTCAAACTGCAAAGTTCCGGAATCCGGTGCTTTTTTTATGCTCATGATATAGTCCTTCAGTTCCATGGATAGATTTTTCTGCTCAAGAATGATGTGGTCGTCAATCTGAAAAACAGCATCGAACAGCATTTTCAAAAAAATAGTTTTTTCATGAGGCGTTAATACGGTTTCTGGAATTTCATCAACTTTGAAGCGTCCCTGCAGATCGTACATGACATTGTACTGTACATAATCCGGAATGGCTCCGAAACGGGATTTTGCCTCATCCAATGCCCAGAATATGTAGTTCTTGAGGCAGTCAATGTACCATTCTCTGTGCGATTTGGAACCGTTCAGGGCAGAATTCATGGATGTACGGGCACGATACAGGTAGCGCCCCTGTGGGACAATGCCATATTGGGGATTCTCTAAAAGTAGTTCCATGATCGCCTTGGAATCTTCTGCATAACGAAGAGAGGTATCGAATGTATGATCGTTCAGAGCTTCTCTTTTGAAAAAAGCAGATGCTGATGACATTTGTACATAAGAATAATGCGTGGTCAGATCAATGACCTGCGCTTTGTCGGAAGCATATTTGTAATTCAGGCGATGTGGTTCGTTTTTTTGTTCGAAGTAAAAAATAGGAACAGAAACAAGATCCACCTCTTTATCATGCTCAATAAAAAAGTCATAGACGGAAGAAAGTGTATCAGGAGTCAGTTTATCGTCAGAATCCATGAAATTAACGTATCTTCCACGGGCTACAGCGATACCTGCATTTCGTGCGCTGGCAACGCCACCGTTGGGTTTGTGTATTACGACGATGTTTTCCGGATATTTATGCTGATATTCATCGCAGATAGCTCCGGAAGCATCGGTGGATCCGTCATCGACAAGAATAAGCTCCACGGATTCGAGAAAACCTATATCCTGTGAAAGGATACTGTCAATTGCCTCGGAAAGGTAAGGCGCTACATTATAGACAGCTGTTACAATGGAAAATTTAAAAAGGTAATTGGTATTTGTCGGTTTCAACACAATCTTCTCCTTCATTTCATAATAAAATTATCCTATCACAAAATTGCTGTCCGGTGTAAAAATTATGGGTTTGTGACAGAAAATTAATATTTGGGGCAGTTATTCGACAGAGGACTGAAAAAATATCATGGAAAATGATTGCAATTAAATAGTAAACAAAGTATGCTATAAATATTGAAAAAACGAAATGGTGTATGAGATTAGGATTATGAAAAAAATTACGGTAATTATTTCTGCAGGTGATACAGATAAATATATGGAAGAAACGCTGGATTCACTTTCAGCGCAGTCAATCGTAAATGATATCGAGATAATCGATCAGACAAAGCCCGGCCAGATAACACGCGGGGACGAAGTATTAAATAAAGCAGAGGGGAAATATCTGTATTTTATGAATAGTGGGGATTTGCTCACTTCATTTGCTTTGGAAGAGTTGTGGAATATATGTGAGACGAAACATCTGGATATTCTGCTGTTTTCCGGGGCAGTTTTTTATGAAAATACAAAACTCGCGAAACGATATAAAAATCTTTCAGATGAATTTTACAGATGCGGCTCTTACGCGCAGGTAATAACAGGGAAAGAAATGCGAAATCAGCTGAAAAAGAATAAGGATATATTACCGCCCGTATCCATGCAGATTTTGAAAAAAGATTTACTTATCGGGGAAAAAACGGACTTTCATAATAGAATAGATACAGATAGATGCTTTGTAAAACGTATTCTGTTGAAGGCTGAAAGAGTTTTTTGCGTAAATGATATTTATCTTTATAAGAGAATAACAGAACCATCCGGTGTGGGCAAAATGCTGCAGGTATTAACGACACCGGGGTATTTGGTGAAAAAGATATTCAGGTATATGAGAAAAAACGGAATAAAATGTACAGGCATAGCAATCATTCGAAAGCTTCGTGCAAGATAATGACAGATCAGGAGGAATGGAAGATGGCAAAAGTATCCATACTAATGCCGGCATGCAATGTTGAAAAATTTTTAAAAGAATGCATGGACAGTGTAGTAAATCAGACTTTAAAGGACATAGAGATTATTTGCATAGATGATGGATCCAGAGATTCAACAGGGAATATTCTGGATGAATATGCGCAGAAAGACAATCGTATCAAAGTGATCCATAAAGCGAATTCGGGGTACGGACATAGTATGAATGTTGGACTTCAAAATGCGACAGGAGAATATATAGGCATTATTGAAACGGATGATTTTGCAGATCTTAATATGTTTGATGAATTATATAAAGCAGCAAAAGAAAATCATGCAGATGTTGTGAAATCAAACTATTATTCTTATGTATCGCAGCCGGAACCTCAGAGCACATATTATGAAGTGCTAAAAGAATATGATCTGTATGATCAGGTGTTCAGGCCAGTGGAACATCCGGAAATCTTTCGGGTGAGACCATGTATCTGGAGCGGGATTTATCGGAGAGAATGGCTGTTGGAAAATCATGTATCTTTTGCGGAAACACCGGGTGCTTCCTATCAGGATACAGGATTTGCGTTTAAAGTATGGGCAAGTGCGGAAAGAGCATTGCTGCTTCGTGATGCCTACCTTCATTATCGCACAGATAATGCAAATTCATCGGTAAAAGCGGCTGCCAAAATATATTGTATCTGTGATGAATTTAAATCTATTGAAGAATTTCTTGAAAAACGACCGGAGTTAAAAGAAGAACTGGAGAAACCGGTTATATCTTTGAAATATATATCTTATCGGTGGAATCTGTTCAGACTTACAATGGAATTCAAATATGCTTTTTTGGAGAGGATGCATAAAGAACTTTCAGAGGCGAAGAATAAGGGACTTTTTGACGAAAAATATTTTACGGAAAAAGAATGGACAGATATCAATCGATTAGTAGATGATATGGATGGCTTTTTTGATGAAACATTTCGAAAAGAGCTGCTCAGGTTTGGAAGCGAAGCAGAACTGGCGAAGGCATTGAAAAAGAGCGAAAACAAGGTGAAAAAACTTCAGAAAAAAATAGATGACATGGAAAATTCTTCATCTTTAAAAATTGGAAGAGCAATTACCTTTGTTCCGCGAAAGCTGAAAAAAATGTTGCATTAATCAAAGGGGAATAGATATGAGTAATGATATACCTGCGGTTTCGGTGATAATTCCGGTATACAATGCGGCAGAATTCTTAAAAGACGGATTAAACAGCCTGCTGAAGCAGACTCTGAGAGAGATTGAAATTATCTGTGTGGATGATGGGTCAACAGATGGATCACTGGTAATTCTGAAAGAATTCGAAAAAGCAGATGCCAGGATCAGAGTCATTCATCAGGAAAATCAGGGAGCAGGAGCAGCCAGAAATAATGGAATGGATGTTGCAAGAGGAAAATACCTGGCTTTTCTGGATGCAGATGATTTCTTTGAGAAAAATATGCTGAAAGCCGCATATGACAGAGCGGAAGAAACAGAGGCAGAAGTATGTGTGTTTAATGCAGACCTCTATGATCATACAGAGAAAGTATACAAAAAATGCACATGGGCATTTCGGAAGCAGTATTTTCCGGAAAAAGAGCCGTTTGCAGCAACTGATGAAAATGTAAGAAATAATATTTTTAGAATGTTTAATGGCTGGCCATGGGATAAATTATACCAGAGGGAGTATGTCAGGAGATTGGGAATCAAGTATCAGAATCTTCGAACAACAAATGATATGCTCTTTGTTTTTATTGCGCTTGCCTGTGCTTCCAGAATTTCTACAGTAGATGAGGTCTTGATCCATCAGAGAGTCAATGTCAGAACATCTCTGTCGCGTACAAGAGAGAAATCATGGGATTGTTTCTATATTGCGCTTTTGGCTATGCAAAAGGAGCTAAAAGACAGAGGTTTATACGATACCTTAGAAAGGGCATTTGTTAATTGGGCACTTAATTTTTCACTGTGGCAGTTAAATACAATGACAGGAAGTGCATATGAAAAGACATACAGACTGCTCAAAAGAAAGGGTTTTGACTGCCTTGATATCAGCCGTCATAACAGAAGATATTTTTACAGTAACAAAGAATATGATAAATTCCTGAAAATCTATACAACGCCTTATGAGAAGAGTTCTGGTTATCAAAAGGTAAAATAATTTATTGTCAGAGATAAACAGAAACCTCAGATTACAGAAGTCCATTTTTCTCTGTAATATAATAAGAACCAGAATACGTGCATAAATTGACAATACAGCAGATAAGAGGAAAGAGATTATGGCAGACAAATTTAAGCTCAGCAGAAAAGCAAAGAAAATCATATTGGGCGCATGTATCGGAGGTGTGGTTGTTCTTACGGCGGGGCTTTTTACTTATATACATATTTCAGATACCAATACACTTGGAAGAAAAATATCTATTTTTTGGGGGGATGTTTCCACGCTTACGACAGATAAGGCAGAACAGAAGCTTCTGGATGCTTTTCGCAGCCGTAAGGTACAGTTCAAAGAAGGTGGCTCGGATGTCTATCAGACAACGGTGAGTGAACTTGGATATGATCTGGATGAGTCAGCACTTAAAAGTGAGCTTACAGAATTGCAGACAACGCGGGAAGCAAACAGAAAGATCTTTGCCACGCAGGAAGATTACAAGATCGCATATCAGATCCAGAAGGATGAAGAACAGGAAAAGAAAGCTCTTGCGTCTTCTAATTTTGGAGATAAAGAGCGTACGGCATCCGTTGATGCAGCGGTTCAGTATGATGAACAGCAGAAGCAGTTTGTTCTGGTCAATGATGTGCAGGGAAATGAAATTGATGAGACCAGACTTCAAAGCTATGTAGATCAGATGCTGGATGATAATTTTCGGCTGAAGCTTCTTGGTGGGGATATTCAGATCACGTTGGATACAAATGTTTATCAGCAGCCGTCTGTAACGGCTTCTGATGAAATGCAGAATAAAGTTACAGGACTGAATGATCAGTTGAATAAATATCGCAGTACTACAGTTACATATACATTGGGAAGTACGACGGAAGTAATTGATGCAGGAACAATCGAGACATGGCTGCAGATTACAGATGACAGCCTGAATATTGATCAGGAAGCAGTGAAGTCTTATGTACAGAATCTTGCAGCGAAGTATAATACCATCTATGTTCCACGTACATTCCACACATCCTATGGAAATGATGTCACGGTATCCGATAATGAATATGGATTTCAGATCGATCAGGATGGAGAAGTGCAGCAGTTGCTGACAGATCTTGCGAGTGGTACTGCAGTTACACGAGATCCGGTATACAGCATCAGTGGCATGCAGCGTAACGGTGCAGATGATCTGAACGGAAGCTATATAGAAGTAAGTCTGGATAACCAGCATCTGTGGCTGTACAAAGATGGAGCACTTGTGACAGAAACAGATATCGTCAGTGGAGCACCAAAAGCCGGCAGGGAGACATACAGAGGAGCATGGCCGATTGCCTACAAGGCAAGTCCATATAACCTGAGCAGTCAGGAATATGGATACAACGTAAAAGTAAATTACTGGATGCCATTTGTATATGGGCAGGGGCTTCATGATGCATCCTGGCAGTCTTCTTTCGGAGGAAACCGATATAAAAGTGGCGCCGGAAGTCATGGCTGTATCAACCTTCCGACAGATCAGGCAGCACTGATCTATAATACGATTGACGGCGGATATCCGATCATTATTTATTAAAAAGATACATAAAATGCAAAAGACCAGTCCGAAAGTGGGCTGGTTTTTTTGTGCAGAAATATTTTAAAAGGTATTCCGGATAAATGAGGAATGTAAGATTAATTAAAAGGTGTTTCATTGACATTTTTTTGGCAAAATAATATAATAAAATGGCATATGTGAAGGAGGAAGTTATGGCACATAAAACAGGACTGGAAGATTATTATGTAATTAAAAATCAAAAGAAACTTCATTTCGGCTATACGACCGGATCCTGTGCGGCGGGAGCTGCAAAAGGTGCCACGGAAATGCTTCTCGGAGGTCAGAAACAGAACGAGACAGATCTTATGACACCAAAGGGAATTCTTCTCCATCTGGAATTGCATGACGTCTGTATGGAAAAAGATACAGTGATCTGCGCAGTACGTAAAGATGCGGGGGATGATCCGGATACGACGAATGGAATTCTGGTCTATGCCAGAGTGGAAAAATGTCCGAAATCCTCTGAGATTACGGTTGATGGAGGGAAAGGTGTCGGAAGAGTGACGCGTCCGGGACTTTCACAGAAAGTGGGAGAAGCAGCAATCAATCCTGTGCCAAAGGCCATGATCCTGAAAGCAGTGGAGGATGCAGCAGATCGATACCACTATGAGGGTGGCCTGAAAGTAACGATTTCTGTTCCAGAAGGTGAACAGATCGCGAAAAAGACTTTTAATCCCCGTCTGGGAATCCAGGGTGGCATCTCTATTCTTGGAACGTCCGGTATCGTAGAACCTATGAGTGAGAAAGCCTTGATTCAGAGTATTCAGGTAGAAATGAAACAGCATTTTTCACAGGGGGAACAGTATCTGATCGTGACTCCGGGAAATTATGGGGCAGATTACCTTCGGGAGCATATGAATCTTCCTTTTGAAAAAAACATCAAGTGCAGTAATTATGTAGGTGAAACCATTGATATGGCAGTGAACATGGGAGTAAAGGGGATTCTTTTTATTTCGCATATTGGCAAATTTGTCAAAGTTGCTGCCGGAATCATGAATACACATTCACACAGCGCAGACGGACGTATGGAGGTTCTGTGTGCGGCAGCAATACGCTCCGGAGCAGATCTGGAATGTGCCAGAGAGATTCTGGCATGCAACACGACGGATGAGGCCCTGCATGTGCTTGATCGTTATCATATTTTACAGAAAGCGATGGAGGATGTGACCCGACATATCCAGTTTTATCTGGATCATCGTTCTTATCAGCAGATCCTTCTGGGTGCAGTGATCTTTTCCAATGAATTTGGATATCTTGGCCAGACAGAGCATGCAGAAGAACTGATCCGTAAAATAAATTCAGCTGAGAGTAAATGACAAATTAAACAATTATATATAAAAAAAGGAGAATAAAAACATGGTACATTTTGTTGGAGCAGGACCGGGATCACCGGATCTTATCACAGTCAGAGGTAAACAGTATCTGGAGGAGGCGGATGTGATCATCTATGCAGGTTCGCTGGTAAATCCGCAGCTGCTTGAATACAGCAAGGATGTTTGTACGATTCATAACAGTGCGAAGATGACACTGGAAGAAGTCATCTCCGTTATGGAGAGAGCAGAAGCAGAAGGGAAGATGACTGTGCGTCTTCATACAGGTGATCCTTGTATTTACGGTGCAATCCGTGAGCAGATGGATATTCTGGATGAGAAGGGCATTATGTATGACTATTGTCCTGGTGTCAGTGCGTTCTGCGGTGCGGCAAGTGCCCTGAATCTGGAATATACTCTGCCGGATATCTCACAGAGTGTGATCATCACAAGAATGGAAGGCCGTACACCGGTTCCATCCAAAGAAAGCATTCAGTCATTTGCAGCTCATCAGGCAACGATGGTCGTTTTCTTAAGCACCGGTATGCTGGAAGAACTCAGCCGCAGACTGATCGAAGGCGGATATACAGCTGATACGCCGGCGGCAATTGTATACAAGGCAACCTGGCCGGATGAGAAGAAATTTGTCTGCACAGTAGGCACGCTTGCACAGACTGCTGCAGAAAACAATATCACAAAGACTGCACTGATGATCATCGGGGATTCTGTAAAAGCAGCTCACTATGATCGCTCAAAACTGTATGATCCGGGATTCACTACCGAATTCCGTGAAGCAACAGAGTGAGAACGCGCAGTAAATAATCCGATCTAAATGGAGAATTAAATAATGCGTATTTCAATCATTTGTTTCAGTCTTACAGGATATATGACTGCGGAAGACCTGCAAAAAGACCTTCAGGGCAAAGGTTATACGGCAGAAATTTATAAGAAAAGTAAATATCTCGATGATTCGATTGCGGAAAGTACAGGAATCTGGGCAGGCCGCCATTTTGAGACAGATGATGCGATTATTTTTGTCGGAGCCTGTGGAATCGCGGTGCGCAGCATTGCACCTTACGTAGCAAGTAAGAAGTCTGATCCGGCGGTACTGGTGATCGATGAATGTGGAAAGTTTGTGATATCTCTGTTATCAGGACATCTTGGCGGTGCGAATGAACTGACTCTGGAAGTTGCGGAGCTTCTGGGTGCAGTTCCAGTCGTAACGACAGCGACAGATCTTCATCATCGCTTTGCAGTGGATGTCTTTGCAAAAAAGAATTGCTGTGGAATTCAGAATATGAAAGCGGCAAAGGAGGTTTCGGCAGCCTTGCTTGCGGGAGAACCTGTCGGATTTTACAGTGAATTTCCATGGACAGGAAAGTTGCCGGAAGGCCTGGAAGAGCCTTCGGAAGACACGCAGGATAAACCGGAGATTGGAATTGCAGTAACCATTCATCCAACCTGTAAGCCGTTTACATCCACGGTGCAGATCATTCCCAGGGTGGTGACACTGGGAATGGGCTGCCGCAGGAATAAAGAAGCGGATGTAATTGAAAAAGAAGCTAGTGTCTGTCTGGCGGACGCGGATATATACAGCCAGGCAGTAGAGAAGCTGACAAGCATTTCCATCAAAAAAGACGAAGTGGGGCTTCAAAAACTTGCAGAAGACTGGAGAATTCCGTTTATCACATTTGAGGAAGAAGAGCTGAGTCATGCAGAGGGGGAATTTACCCCTTCCGAATTTGTAAAAAAGATCACAGGCGTGAATAATGTCTGTGAACGAAGTGCAGTCCTGGGTGCGGAGCAGGGCCGCCTGATCAAAAATAAGACAGGGAGAAATGGCGTGACAACCGCGCTTGCACTCCGGAACTGGGAGGTTCATTTTGAATAAAATATATGTAGTTGGAATCGGACCGGGAGGCTGTGATCAGATGACCGGTATTGCAATGAATGCTTTGAAAGAAAGTGATACGATCATTGGATATACGGTATATGTGGATCTTGTCAAAGATACATTTCCAGATAAAGAATATCTGACCACACCAATGAAAAAAGAAGTGGACAGATGTGTGCTGGCTTTTGAAGAGGCTATGAAAGGCAAAAGGGTTTCCATGATCTGCAGCGGTGATGCCGGAGTCTATGGTATGGCCGGACTGATGTATGAAGTAGGAGAAAAATATCCGGAAGTAGAACTGGAGATCGTTCCGGGAGTAACAGCCGCACTTGGCGGAGCGGCAGTCCTTGGTGCACCGCTGATCCATGATTTCTGCCTGATCAGCTTAAGTGACCTTCTGACTCCATGGGAAAAGATTGAAGCAAGACTTCTTGGTGCATCTCAGGCGGATTTTGTAATCTGTCTCTATAACCCCTCCAGTAAAAAACGCCATGATTATTTACAGAAAGCCTGCGATCTGATGATGCAGTACAAATCTCCGGAAACAGTTTGCGGAACAGTATGCAATATCGGAAGAGAAGGGGAAGAATATCAGGTTATGACATTGAAAGAACTTCGAGATAGACAGGTTGATATGTTCACCACAGTATTTATCGGAAATTCCCAGACAAAAGAAATAAATGGCAAAATGGTAACTCCAAGAGGATATCGGAATGTATAAAGCAATTGTTTTTGCTGGTACTACAGAAGGCTATGAAATCAGCCGGTTTCTGAGTGAAAATAAAGTATCTGTACTTGCCTGTGTCGCGACGGAATATGGATCCAGATCTCTTGAAGAAAATGAATTTTTATCGATTCGTGCAGAACGCCTTGACAAAGAACAGATGCAGGAGCTTTTTGCAGCAGAAAGACCGGAACTGGTTTTGGATGCAACACATCCATATGCGGCAGAAGTGACAGTAAATATCCGTGAGGCCTGTGAAAACACAGCAGTTTCTTATGTGAGAGTCCTTCGTGAAGGAGGCGTTCACAAAGATGCAGTTTATGTAGAAAATACAGAGGCAGCAGTAGATTATCTGAAACATGTATCGGGAAATGTTCTGCTTACGACGGGCAGTAAGGAACTTTCTGCTTATACAGAAATTCCGGGTTATCAGGAAAGAATGTTTGCAAGAGTCCTTTCCATTCAGAATGTGATCGAAAACTGTCGCATGCTGGGATTCGAGGGCAAAAATCTGATTGCCATGCAGGGTCCTTTTTCGAAAGAATTGAATGCTGCCATGCTGCGTCAGTATGACTGCAGATATCTGGTAACAAAAGATTCCGGAAAAGCAGGCGGATTTGAAGAAAAGATTCAGGCTGCCACAGAATGTGGCGCAATTTCTGTGATCATTGGCCGTCCGGTGCAGGAAAAGGGAATTTCTGTAAAAGAATGCAAACGTATGCTGCCAGAGAAATTTGGATTCCAGCCGACACCACATGTAGTTCTCCTGGGAATTGGAATGGGAAGCAAGGAAACATTGACGATTCAGGGCAATGAGGCAGTGGAACAGGCGGATCTGATCATAGGCGCCAGAAGGATGGCAGATGCAGTGGCACTTCCGGGACAGGATGTCTTTTATGAATACAGAAGTGCTGAGATTGCAGAGTATATTAAGAAACATCCGGAATATGAAAAAGTTGTGATCGCACTATCCGGTGATGTCGGTTTTTATAGTGGGGCAAAAGGACTTTTGAAAGCTTTGGACGGAAATGCCGAAATCATCTGCGGTATATCCTCTGTTGTTTATTTTATGTCAAAAATTGGTCTTTCATGGGATGATGCAAAGATTGTCAGTGCACATGGAAGAGTATGCAATCTGGTATCCCTGATTCGAACAAATCAGAAGGTTTTTGCAATTCTTGGCACTTCAGATGGAACCGCACATCTTGCACAGAAACTGACGGATTATGGAATGGGTGAAGTGCAGCTTTATGTCGGGGAGAATCTGTCTTATGAGGATGAGAAAATATTTGTAAAACAGGCGAGGGAACTTACAGATTACAGAGGAGATGCCTTGAGTGTGATCTGTGCCTGGAATCCGGATGCAAAAACAGCATTGACCACACATGGACTTCCAGATGATGCATTTACCCGTGGAAAAGCACCGATGACCAAGACAGAGGTACGAACAGTTTCGCTGGCAAAATTATGTCTTAAAGAGGATTCGGTCTGTTATGATATCGGGGCCGGAACTGGTTCTGTATCTGTGGAGATGGGACTTCGTGCAAGTCAGGGAAGCGTATATTCCATTGAGAAAAAAGAGGATGCACTTGTGCTTCTCGAGGAAAATAAAAAGAAATTTGCGTTAGATCATATGAGGATCATAGCAGGAACGGCCCCTGAAGCAATGGAAGAACTTCCGGCTCCTACCCATGCTTTTATTGGTGGATCTTCCGGAAATATGAAAGAAATTGTGGAACTTCTTCTTGAAAAAAATCCACAGGTTCGTATGGTCATAAATTGTATTACACTTGAAACGGTCGGAGAAACTTTGTCCTGCATAAAGGAAATGCAGACAGAACGCAGCGAGTGGAAGTGGGAGAGTGAAGTTGTGCAGCTTGGTGTGTCCAGATCCAAAGAAATCGGTAGATATCATATGATGATGGGAGAAAATCCTATTTATATTATTACCATACAGGCGCATAAAAAGGAGAATTTTGTATGAAAGCGGCAAGAATTCTCCTGGCAGCAGGAGCCAGTGGAAGCGGAAAAACGCTGATCACATGTGGACTTTTGCAGGCACTGGTGAATCGTGGTCTGAAAACAGCATCTTTTAAATGTGGGCCGGACTATATTGATCCGATGTTCCATAGTCGTGTCATAGGCGCAAAATCAAGAAATCTGGATACCTTTTTTACAGACCGTGAAACTACAAAATATCTCTTCTGTGAAAATGCGGCGGACTGTGATATTTCTGTTATGGAAGGAGTAATGGGATTTTATGACGGTGTTGCAGGGACAACAACGAAAGCAAGTGCTTACGATCTGGCGTCTGTTACAGATACGCCTGTGATTCTGATCGTAAACAGCAGAGGTATGAGTGTTTCTCTTGCAGCATATGTGAAAGGCTTTATGGAATACAGGAAGGACAGTCATATACAGGGTGTGATCTTTAATCAGATGTCACCAATGCTCTATCCAAGAATGAAAGAACTTTTGGAGAAAGAACTGAATATAAAAGTTCTTGGATATGTTCCCAAAATGGATGATTGTGTGATCGAGAGCCGACATCTGGGGTTAGTGCTTCCGGATGAGATCCCTGAGTTAAAAGAAAACCTTCACCGACTGGCTGAGGTTCTGGAAAAAACTCTGGATATTGATGCAATCCTGCAGCTTGCAGAAAGTGCACGAGAATTATCTGCGAAAGAACCTCGGATAGATTTCTGTCTGAAACATCCCCTTCGGATTGGTGTGGCGGACGATGAAGCATTTTGCTTTTTCTATGAAGATAATTTCCGGCTTTTGCGAAAGATGGGGGCAGAGCTTGTACACTTTTCTCCGATCAGAGATAAGAAATTACCGGCTGGACTGGATGGATTGCTTTTATATGGAGGTTATCCGGAATTAAATGGAAAAGAACTGGAAAAAAATACATCTATGAGAGAAGAAATACAAAAAGCACTTAGCGATGGTATGCCATGTATGGCAGAATGCGGAGGCTTTATGTATCTTCATGAAGAAATGGAAGCAATGGATAAAAAATTTTACCACATGGCAGGCGTGCTTCCGGGCAGGGCATATCGTACACCACGTCTGAATCGCTTTGGCTATGTGACATTAATACAGAATCATTCAGTTTTGGGATGTGAGACATTAGGAGAGATCCCTGCTCATGAATTTCATTATTTTGATTCTGAAAACTGCGGGAAAGCATTTCATGCAGCAAAACCGGAAAGTATGAGAAACTGGGAGTGTATTCATGGCACAGAAACTATGCTGGCTGGATTTCCACACCTTTATTATTATGGAAATCCAAAAGTTGCAGAGGCTTTTCTTAAAGAATGCATGAAATACCACAGCAGACGGGGAGAGTGACGGAGTTGATATATACATACCATACAATTGCCCTGGCAGCAGGGTTTATCTTAGATTTGATATTTGGAGATCCCAGATGGTTGTACCATCCGGTGTGCCTGATCGGGAAGCTGATCTCCAGTTTTGAGAAGGGAATCAGAAAAGTATTTCCCAAAACAGAAAAAGGTGAACTGGCTGGAGGACTGGTTGAAGTAATACTGATCTGTGTCATTACATTACTGGTTCCGGCATTTGTTTTGTATTTTCTGTATATTCATCTTCCGGCCTTGGGTGTGCTTTTGGAAACCTTTTGGTGCTATCAGCTGCTTGCTACCAGATCATTGCGTGATGAGAGCATGAAGGTTTATGATGCACTCAAAAAGGGAACAATTGAGGATGCACGTCATGCGGTTTCTATGATCGTGGGACGTGATACGGCGGAGCTGACGGAAGAGGGTGTGACCAAAGCAGCGGTGGAGACTGTGGCAGAAAATACTTCTGATGGTGTGATCGCACCGATGATCTATATGGCAATCGGTGGTGTACCTTTAATGTTTTTGTATAAGGGAATCAATACCATGGATTCCATGCTCGGGTATAAAAATGATAAATATCTGTATTTTGGAAGATGTGCGGCGAAACTGGATGATGCAGCCAATTATCTTCCATCCAGAATTTCCGGCTGGCTGATGGTTGCCGGAGCTTTTGTGATCGGACTTGACAGCAGAAACGCATCCCGTATTTTCAAAAGGGACAGCAGAAATCATGCGAGTCCGAATTCGGCACAGACAGAAGCTGTAATGGCTGGTGCACTGGATGTACAGCTCGCGGGAAATGCATATTATTTTGGAAAATTATATGAGAAACCTACAATTGGAGACGCGATTCGGGAAATAGAGACAGAAGATATTCGTTATGCGAACCGCCTGATGTATGCAACGGCGATTCTGGGCGTGATCATCTGTGTTTTGTTCCGCGTTGTGTTTCTGTAAAGGGACACAAAAAGGAGAAAAAGAATGACGAAGCACGTACATGGCGGTAATATCTATACTTATAAGAACTGTCTGGATTTTTCGGCAAACTGTAATCCACTGGGAACGCCGGAAAGTGTAAAGCAGGCGGTACGTGACAGTCTTGAATATATGAAAGATTATCCGCAGGTCGGATATGCACCTTTGAAAAAAGCAATTGCCGAATATGAAGGTGTGGCATCCGAATCTGTGATCTGTGGAAATGGAGCGGCGGAACTGGTATTTTCTCTGTGTCAGGCAGTAAAACCGAAGAAAGCACTGATTCCGGTTCCTACTTTTGCAGAATATGAGCAGGCGCTTACAAGCTGTGGCTGTGAGGTAGAACATGTACTTCTCAGAGAAGAAGAGGGATTCAGTCTGCAGGACAGTTTTATCAACTGGCTGCACAGAGACCTTGATATGGTATTTCTCTGCAATCCGAATAATCCAACGGGAATTTCGATAGATAGAGAATTCCTTTTCCGGGTTTTACGTGTGTGCAGAGAAATGGATATCCTTCTGGTCGTAGATGAATGTTTTCTTGATTTTATGGAGGAACCGGGCAGATACACACTGAAAGCACAGTTATCCAGATATCACAATCTGTTTCTTTTGAAGGCATTTACCAAGCGTTACGCGATGGCGGGAATCCGACTGGGATATGGTATTACTGAGAATACGGAACTTCTTGATGCGATGACGCAGGTGACACAGCCATGGAACATTTCTGTTATGGCACAGGCGGCAGGTATTGCTGCGCTGAAAGAAACTGCATATGTGGAAGAGGGGCGACAGATGGTATTCCGGGAAGCAAAATATCTCAAAGAAGAACTGCAGCGTCTTGGCATGGAAGTCTTTCCGTCAGAAGCGAATTATATTTTCTTCCATGGACCGGAAAATTTATTTGAAATATGTGTGGAACAGGGGGTTCTGATCCGTGACTGCAGCAATTACTCTGGTTTGCGAAAAGGATATTACCGTGTGGCCGTCCGAACACATGAGGAAAATCAGGAATTGATCCGTGCAATGCGGGATGGCACCACAAAAGCGGCAGTGGCACATGCAGAGGTACTGAAAGAAGAGGAACAGGCATAAGTCTGATACGAAAGGGAACAGATATGGCAAAGACAATCATGATACAGGGAACCATGTCCAATGCAGGAAAGAGTCTTCTTGCTACCGGACTTTGCAGGATATTTCATCAGGATGGATACCGTGTGGCACCATTCAAATCGCAGAATATGGCACTGAACTCTTTTATAACCAGTGAAGGCCTTGAAATGGGCAGAGCACAGGTTATGCAGGCAGAAGCGGCAGGTATAGAACCATCGGTCCTGATGAATCCGATTCTTCTGAAACCGACAAATGATGTTGGCTCTCAGGTCATTGTAAATGGGGAAGTTCTTGGTACCATGAGTGCCAGAGACTATTTTAAATATAAGAAAAAACTGGTGCCTGACATTATGAAGGCATTTCATAAGCTGGCAGAAGAAAATGATATCATTGTGATTGAGGGGGCTGGAAGCCCGGCGGAAATCAATCTGAAGAGCGAAGATATTGTTAATATGGGAATGGCAAAGATGGCGAAAGCGCCGGTGCTTCTTGCCGGTGATATCGATCGTGGCGGTGTGTTTGCACAGCTGTATGGAACGGTGGAACTTCTGGAAGAAGATGAGAGAAAAATAATCAAGGGTCTGATTATCAATAAATTCCGAGGTGACAAATCAATTCTGGATCCGGGTGTGGCAATGCTGGAAGAGAAATGTAAGATTCCGGTCGTTGGTGTTGCACCATATATGAACATTCAGCTAGAAGATGAAGACAGTCTGACAGAACGCTTTGACCGTCATCAGGAAGTTGGAGTGATCGATATGGCGGTTATTCGTGTACCACGTATTTCCAACTTTACAGACTTTAATCCGTTTGAAAGTATTCCGGGGGTTTCGCTGCGTTATGTACAGCATCCGTCAGATTTGAAGCAGCCGGATGTGATCTTTCTTCCGGGAACCAAGAATACGATGGATGATCTGAAATGGCTGCGTGAAAGTGGCATGGAAGCACTGATCCTTAAGGCAGCGGCATCCGGTACACTGATCTTTGGTATCTGTGGCGGCTATCAGATGCTGGGAGAAAATTTAAGTGATCCACATGGTGTGGAAGCAGGCGGTACGATGCGTGGAATTGGTCTTCTTCCGGTAGATACCGTGTTTGCAGAACATAAGACACGTACGCAGGTCTGCGGAAAATTCCTGGAGCTGGATGAAGAGTTTGCACCTCTTAAAAACGTAGAATTTACAGGATATGAGATTCATATGGGTGAGAGTACCTGGAAAAATGGGGCTGTAGCAAGTACTTCTACATGTGATACTGTGACAGGGACAGAGAAGACAGAAGGAACATTTTATCACAATGTATGCGGAACTTATGTTCATGGCATTTTTGATAAAGAAGAGGTTGCACTTGGTCTTGTTCGTGCAGTAGGCATAAGAAAAGGTATTGATGTGTCAGAGATGGAAGGCGTGGATTTTGCTGCATTCAAAGAAACACAGTATGATATCCTGGCATCGGAACTTCGGAAACATCTGGATATGAAGAAAATCTATGAGATCCTTGAGCAGGGTGTGGAGGATATTCTGGAAGAAAGTGAAGCAGAAGGAGAAGCAGAGAAATGAAAGTAGAGCTTGAAAATGTAAAACCAATGGAGATTGAAAAAAGAAGTTTTGAGATTATTACAGAGGAACTTGGTGATAAACAGCTGCTTCCCGGAACAGAACTTATTGTCAAACGTTGTATTCATACAAGCGCAGATTTTGATTATGCGGATAACCTCTGTTTTTCGCCGGATGTAGTAGAGCGTGCAATGAAAGCAATCAAAGAGGGCGCCTGCATTGTTACGGATACGCAGATGGCAAAGGCGGGGATCAATAAACGTGCACTGGCCCGTTATGGTGGAGAAGTCTATTGTTTCATGTCCGATGAGGATGTGGCAAAGATTGCAAAAGAGAATGGAACCACAAGGGCGACAGCAAGCATGGACAAAGCTGCTACTCTCGATAAAAAACTGATCTTTGCAATCGGAAACGCGCCGACTGCACTGGTGAGACTCTATGAACTGATCGAAGACGGAAAACTGAATCCGGAACTGATCATTGGAGTTCCGGTTGGATTTGTGAATGTTGTACAATCGAAAGAACTGATCATGGATTCGGGAGCACCTTATATAGTTGCGAGAGGACGTAAAGGCGGAAGTAATATTGCAGCCTGTATCTGTAACGCATTGCTTTATATGATCGATAATCGAAGAGATTAAATACTGACACCTGCCTGGATGATGAAATGCCGGACAGGTGTTTTGTGATTATTTATTAAGAAGTCGGGACAGAAGCTGACAGGCAGGGGCAAAATCGTCTGTCGTAATGGAAGAACAGGAGAGCAGAATGGTGATCGTAGCTGCATTTTCTTCAAGAATCAGAAGAGACATTCCATGCATGCGGGCTTCTTTTTTTAGCTCAAGACCTGTTCTGGCATAAGGAATGGTCAATGCCAGACTTGTTCCTGCGGCACCGGTCTGGATCGTGCAGTTGCTGCCGAATGTATTTCGCACCTCGTTTTCAAGAGCCTTCAGCTTCTGAGCATACAGCTTTTTTAATTTTTTTGTCTGTGAAGTCAGATGACCGTCACGGATAAACTGACAGAGTGCAATCTGTTCGGCTTTGGAAGCAGTCTGGCTGTAGCGTTCTGCAACAGCTGCATATTTTCTGGAAAGAGAAGGCGGCAAGACCATGAAGCTTAAGCGAATCGATGGAAGCAGCAGACGGGAAAAAGAACCAATATAGACAACGCCATGTCCTCCGGCAAGATTAAAGAGGGAAGGTGTTGGACGTTGAAAATAAACGAATTCATTCTCAAAATCGTCTTCGATGATCAGACTGCCTTTCGCTGCAGCGTAATGTACCAGTTCCATACGACGGCTGACGGGCATGATCTCTCCCCATTTCGTCATATGTGCAGGAGAAACATAGATTACGTCACAGTCTTTGTTGCGGTATTGAACTTCAAAACCATAATCAGAAAAAATAGTACTTCCCTGCACAAAAGAAGCGTTTGGAAAAGAAACGGTTTTTCGGTCATGGATCAGAGGACAAAGAAGATTCAGAATGCTCTGAACTCCGGCCCCGATCACAATATCGTCAGCAGAACAGTTGACGTTTCTTCGCTGACGGATGTAGTCAGCAAGTACCTGACGAAGATCGGCTTCACCCTGGGGTTCTCCATAGGAGAGAAGACGGTCACTCTGACGAAGTGCGCTTTTGATATAACGTTGCCAGAGGTCAAAACGGAAACTTTCATGATCGACACCGTTGGAAGCAAAGTCATATTGTATTGAAGGCAGATTCGCATGCCAGGAGGTAGTGGAGACTGGCTTTTGCTCTGCAATATTAGTTACATAATAGCCGCTTTGTGCACGGGCAACAATGTAGCCGTCTGCGGCCAATTGCAGATAGGCATTTTCAATAGTTGTACGGCTGAGCTTCAGTTCTGCAGAACATTTGCGAAGAGATGGCATGCGGCTTCCGGCAGGAATTCGCCGTTCCATGATCAGATTTTTGTAATGTTCATATACCTGAAGATACAGGCATTCTTTATTGGAATGAAAAGATAAACTCATAAACTGTCCTCTGAAAAATGAATAAAAGTGGTTATTTTTATAAATACACTTAGATGCTATTCTAAATCAGATAATGAGAAAATGCAAGACGAGGAGATAACAGATTGAAAAAGATCGCGGTATTAAATGATTTATCAGGAATGGGAAAATGTTCTCTTACTGCAGCAATTCCGGTGATTTCCGTTATGGGAATCCAGGCATGTCCGCTTCCGACAGCGGTATTAAGTGCGCAGACGGGTTTCCCTTCTTATTATTGTGATGATTATACGGATCGTATGGATGCGATTATGGAAGAGTGGAAGAAGATGGATTTTTATCCGGATGGAATCTATACAGGATTTTTGGCAGACGCACGTCAGGCCGATAAAGCAGTTGAATTTATTGAACAGTTTGCAAAAGAAGACACAAAGATACTTATAGATCCTGTTATGGGGGATAATGGAGAAGAGTACCCGATTTATACGGAGGCACTTTGTGAAAAAATGCGTATTCTGGTCAGAAGAGCGACGGTGATAACACCAAATCTGACAGAAGCGCTATTGTTATTATATGGCGCACAGCGTGCACATGTATTGTGGAAGGAGCTATCACTTATGGATGAGGAGAGATTGCTGAAATTCACAGAAAGCACAGGGAAGGAACTTTCAAAAGAGTTTGATACGGAAGTGGTTATTACAGGAATTGATCTTCCTGCGAGGGAGAATCATCAGGAGATAGGAAACCTGATCTGTCAGGATGGTGTTCAGACCTGGGTGAGTACGGTGAAAGAAGGTGGTAGCTACTCCGGAACTGGGGATCTGTTTGCATCGGTTTTAAGTGCTGGTATGGTGAAAGGAATGGATACAGTGGATTCTGTACGAAAAGCTGTGAAGTTTCTTTCAAAAGGCATCCACGATGCAGTACTTGAAGGCACCGACCGGAATGAAGGAATTTGTTTTGAAAGATATCTTTCTGAATTAGCTGCTGAAAATTAGAACTTTAGAATTACATTTATATAATTCACGAAAAGCTTCCTGATCTGTTCAGTCACAAGGCTTCGGAGTCCGGAAGTACTAAGATATAACCTGCCTGCAAAAAGCATTCGCAAAAATTGCTAACTCGCCGATGGCTCAGACAAGTGTTATTTTTGCTATCTACCTAAAAGATGGTAATTTCAGCAGTAAGTTCAGAGAAAGGACAGGTGAGGCGCCGCCAGCAAACTGGCGCATGTTCTGAGTAGAAAACGCAGCTTTGGCGCAGAAACTGTCCTTTCTTCGGAATATTTACTGTGTGAATTCCCAGTTCTCTTTTTACAGGTTTTTCTTTTTATAGATAAACCATGATGCAATCGCTGTAAAAACGATCAGATATGTCATAAGTATCGCAATTCCCGATATTGCAAATCCCTCTCCTGCAGAGATGCTTCGGATCATATGACTTGTCTGGGAAAGCGGCAGTGCAGAGACAAATTTTCCAAGAAAACCAGGAAGCTTTTCTGTAGAGAAAAATGTATTGCACAGATATGCCATTGGCATGATGATGTAGTTCGAAAAACGCGGTACATCTGCATGGTTTTTGGCAAGGAATGAAACGACAACACCGATTGCAGAAAAAACAGCTCCATTCAGGAACATGACAAGGAAAGACCAACCGTTAAAGATCAGTCCGGTGTCGATCGGCATTGTCAGAACCAGAATAACGCCACCTGCATAAAAACCACGAAGGCTTCCGCCGATGATCTGACCGGCAATAAACTGCCATAACGGTGTAGGAGAGATCAGTACCTGATCGAAAGCCTTCTCATAAAGTCGCTGCACATTCAGATTCTGTGCAATGGCATTAAAGCTTCCATTCATTGTCGTCAGTGAAACAACACCCGGGATCAGAAAGTTCAGATAAGGTTCTCCATGTGAGATTGTCTGGATTCCCATTCCAAATACGACCAGATACATCAGTGGGGCAATCATTGCCGCCAGCGTGATCTTATAGAAATCCCTTCGAAATTCGACCCATTTTTCCCATAAAATTGTAATAATTCCCATAATTAGCTCCTCCCTTATGACGGCATCAGATGTCGTCCGGCACGTTCAACAAACACATCTTCCAGCGTTGTTTCGCGTAGAGAAGCCTGTCCGGAAAGACCGGAGAGATAGGCAATTGCTTCTTCACGACTGTGAAAATAATGACTGTGAGTTTCGTCTCCGGCAAATTCATCAACGGTGTAATTTCCAAGACTGTCGATCAGTCCGGCCGGAGTATTGACTTCCTCCAGTTTACCGTGGTCCATCAGAGCTACACGGCTGCAGAGATTCTGGGCTTCCTCCATATAATGAGTAGTCAGAAGAATGGTCAGGTTTTTGCCGTTTAATTTGCGGAGCAGATTCCACATCTGACGACGGGAAAGCGCATCCATACCGGCGGTCGGTTCATCCAGAAGCAGGATCTCAGGATCTGTCAGGAGGGCCCGACATACCATCAGTTTCCGCTTCATGCCGCCGGAAAGCTTACGGACTGTTCGTTTACGAAACTTGATCAGATCACAGAACTCCAGAAGTTCTTCTGTACGACGTTTGATTTCTTTGCGTGGCATGAAATAAAGACGTCCCTGATATTCCATGATCTCGTCCATATTCATGTCCTGGCGCATGGAGTACTCCTGTGTGATTACACTGATCTTACGCTTGAGATCCGGTCGGTTTCGTGTCAGCTTCTGTCCATCGATCAGGATTTCTCCTTTAGTCGGAAGAAGAAGCGTAGAAAGAAGACTGATCGTCGTAGTCTTTCCGGCACCATTCGGTCCAAGAAGACCGAAGAATTCTCCGGTCTCAATTTTGAGATCCAGAGAATCCACAGCAGTAAAATTATCAAATGTTTTTGTCAGATTCTTTGTTTCGATCATTTGTGCTCCTTCGCAATGATCAGAGAATAGTAGCCGGCATCATCCGGAATTTCCTCCACTCCATGATAGATATGTTCCTCTGGCATGCCACAGTTTTCAACCATGAGGACATCACGGCCGCTTTTGGCGAGAATTTCCTTTACCTGATTCATTTTCTTTCCTGATTTCATCAGAATGTAGTTTCCGGATTCTGTCAGTTCACTGTCAAGACGATGGACAGCAGGAACGATATGAAGCTGTTCGTTCCATTCAGACAGAGAAATGTTCAGTCGTGCAGCTGCAGCACAGAAAGAAGTGATTCCGCTTACCAGCTCTGTGTGATATCCGTCTGCCTCTACGCGATGTTGCAGATAGGAAAAAGTAGAATATACACATGGATCACCAAGAGTCAGGAAAACAATATTTTTTCCCTGATCAAGACAGGCTTCCAGAGCTTTTGCGCCTTTTGCATGATTTTCTTCAAGTTCCTTTGCATCATGTGTCATCGGCATGTAGATTGGAAGAAGTTCTTTTTCTTCCAGCTCCGGAACTGCCTGTACTGCAATTTTATAGGCAACGGTTTCTTTAACGTCTGCACCAGGTACAGCGATGATCTCATTTTCACGGATCATGCGAACTGCCTTTAATGTCATTAATTCCGGATCCCCAGGTCCGACGCCAACTCCATATAATGTACCTTTCATTGATAAAACCTCCTGAATTTATTTTTGAAATGATCTTAAATTTACATTATGCTGTGAAGTCTCATTCACAGACATATCTTTTTAATTATACTAGAATTGTATAGTGTTTGCAATGTAGGATTTGCTGTGTTATCATAGTTTCTATAGATAAAATTTGGCAATGTTTAAAAAGAAAAAAATGGAGTAGAGAAATGAAAAGAAAACTTTCAAGTCTGATTGCTGCTGTATTTATCGGCATTGGAGCTTTTTCCTGCATCTGTCAGGCGGCAGGCATGGATATTGACAAAGAGGATGGAGAATATTCCATTCAGGTGGATCTTGAGGGCGGAAGCGGAAAGGCAAGTGTGACATCGCCGACAATTCTGACTGTGAAGGATGGTCAGGCTTACGCACAGCTCCAGTGGAGCAGTTCAAATTATGATTATATGATCGTAGACGGAGAAAAATATCTTCCGACCAATGAAGAAGGTATGAATTCTGTTTTTGAGATTCCGGTGCTCAGTATGGATGAAGGAATGCCGGTGATCGCAGATACAACAGCAATGGGAGCACCTCATGAGATTGACTATACGCTGACCTTTTATTCGGATTCTATTGGTTCAAAGAGCCAGCTTCCACAGGAAGCAGCCAAGAGAGTCGTGGCAGTTGCCGTTGTGATCATTGTTGGTGGGGGAATCCTGAATTATTTTGTTAATAAAAGAAATCGCTGTTAGATATGTTGAATAGAATTGAAGAGAAGAAGGGCTGGTTTCAGTGAAACCAGTCCTTCATTACGTCAAAAATCTGAATGAGTTCCTCGTCGGAGATCACATAAGGAACCATGGAATACATATAGTTTAAGAAAGGTCTGCAGAAGACCCCGCGTTCATAGGCAAACTGCTGGAAACCTTCCAGGGTCTTTGGATCATGGACTTCGACGCAGGTACAGCCACCCATGATACGGACTTCTTTGATGCGTGGGTCAGAGAAATTTTCCATTTCCTGACGGGAAATCTGTTCGATATGCCGGATCTTGCTCATATAATCGTCACGTTCAAAGATCTCGATTCCCTTAAGTGCAACGGCACAGGCAAGTGGATTTCCCATAAAGGTCGGACCGTGCATCAGGGCAAGGCGGTCATCGTCACTATAAAAAGCGTCAAAGACTTTGTGGTTTGCAACGGTGACAGCATGTCCGATATAACCGCCGGTCAGGGCTTTTCCGAGAACCAGGATGTCCGGAAGGACAAGGTCGGATACAAAGCGGTTTCCGGTACGTCCGAATCCTGTTGCAACCTCATCAAAAATCAGAAGCACATCATATTGATTGCACAGTTCTCTGGCACGTTTCAGGAAAGAAATATCATACATCCGCATGCCGCCGGCGCCCTGGAGCAGCGGCTCTACGATAAAGCAGTTCAGCCGGTCATGATACAGTTCAAATGCATCCTCAAGCGCCGGGATCTCTGTCGGGATATGAACGACGCCTTCTTTTTTGTCAAAAGCGAAATGATAATCTTCGTCATCTCCGACTTCCATTGCCTTGAAAGTGTCTCCGTGGTAGGCATGTTCCAGAGCCAGCACCAGAGGGCGTTTCCTTCCCTGATTGGTGTTGTACTGGAGTGCCATCTTAAGAGAGACTTCTACTGCGACACTTCCCGAGTCAGAAAAGAAGCAGTAGTCCAGGTCACCCGGAAGAAATTCCTGAAGCTTATCAGAAAGTTTTTCTACCGGTTCATGGGTGAGACCGCCGAGCATTACATGGCAGAAACGGTCAGCCTGTTCTTTGATGGCGGCGGTCAGCTCCGGATGTTTGTAGCCGTGGATCATGCACCACCAGGAAGAAATTGAATCGATCAGCTTCTGGTCTTTGGTGTAGAGATGCACGCCTTCTGCATCCAGAATCCTGTAAGGTTCTTTCATTGTTTTCATCTGTTCATAAGGATACCATATCATCTGATCTTCACCTCGTCATAAAGTGCACTCAGCACATCTGCATCTGTTTCAAGTTCTGTGGCATTGTCCTGTACCTTCGCAAGCACAGGAAGCCCTGTCATATGTTCACACATAAAAATATTATCTTCTTCCATGATGTTCCCCGGATGGTAATGATTAAAAATGATGCCTTTAAGCGGAAGGTTGTGTGCCTTCATATATTCGAAAGTCAGGACAACACTGTTGATCGTGCCAAGACCGGCATCGGCGATAAGGATACTGGAAAGATTAAATTCCCGGATCACATCTTCAAGCTGGATCTTATGCTCATCAAAACAGAGAGGGCAGAGGATTCCGCCGCTTCCTTCCATGGTGATGTAGTCATAGTTCTCAGCGACTTTCGCAAAACCTTCGCGGACAACAGCGAGGTCAACAGGATTTCCTTCCACGCGGGATGCAAGGTGTGGTGACCAGGCATTTTCATATACATAAGGGCACATTTCGTCAAGCGGCTGTGAGATACCGGACATCTGTCGCACAAAAAGTGCATCGCCCGGGATCAGGCTTTCGTCTGACCGGCGGTCATTTCCGCTCATGGCTGCTTTGTAGTAAGCTGGATTTTTGCCTGCCTGTGCAAGTTTTTTTACGATTAGTCCGGCAATAAAGGTTTTGCCGATATCTGTTCCGGTGCCGGTGAGAAAAATTGCTTTGCTCATTTTTATTTTACACTTCCTTCCAGTATTCAGGAGTTACGTCACGTCCCATGTCAGCGAGCATCTTGCGGTCGCTTCGGATCGTCGCACATGCAACGGTGGTAAGACTGTTTCCGGTGATGGAAGCGGAAGCTCCGGCTTTGACAGCAGTTTCTCCGTCGTTGGTGAGAAGTGCGCGTCCGGCAGCGAGACGGATGTTTGCCTCCGGGTTGATATAGCGGAAGAAGGCGATCGTACGCAGGATATCCGGCTCAGAAAGTTCCGGTAGATGTTCCAGAGGTGTTCCTGGGATCGGCATCAGAGCATTGATCGGGATGGAATCGATGCCAAGTTCAGCAAGGCTGATCGCCATATCCAGACGGTCTTCCCATGTCTCACCCATGCCGATGATACCGCCGGAGCAGGCACACATGCCTTCGGCTTTGACTTTTTTGAGGGTCTCGATCTTCATGTCGTAGGTGTGTGTGGTACAGATATTCGGGAAATTTCTACGGGAGGTTTCGATGTTGTGGTGGTAGCTGGTCACACCTGCCTCGTGAAGACGGTGAAGTTGTTCGGCAGAAATAAATCCCATGGAAGCGCAGAGGTCAATCTTGCATTCTCTGTGCATGGTCTCGTAAGCATGGATTGCCTGGTCGAATTCTTTTCCTGTCAGAGCTTTTCCGGCGGTGACGATGGAAAAACGGTCGACACCTTCGGACTCATTCATCTTACAGGCTTCAAGGATCTTTTCCTCCGGAAGAAAATTGTACACTTCGCAGGAAGTGTGGTGGTGTGCGGACTGTGCACAGTATTTACAGTCTTCCGGACATCTGCCGCTGCGTCCGTTGATGATTGAGCAGAGGTCTACTTTGTCTCCGATACAGGCTTCTCGAATGCGGTCTGCACCTTCACATAATTCATCCAGATCGCAGGTGAGAAAGAAGGAAAGATCATCCTCTCTTGTGATCCTGCGTCCGTCAATAATTTCCTGGGCTAAAGTAAGTGGGTTCATTTTGCTGTCTCCTCCGTATGTAATAAAGTTGTATTGGAATCAGAAAGGTACTGGATCACGACCGGACGAACACGTCTGGCAATGATGGCCCCAAGGATGCTTAAAGCGATGTCACCAGGTACTGCAAGAAGGAAGCAGTAGAGGATGAGCGGCCAGATTCCGATTGGTGTGTCGATCACATAATTGCAGATCACATAGTAGTAGATCATGCCGCAGGCATAGACGATCATAAGTCCAGCCAGGTTTGCGAGCAGGTAGCGGAAGATCGTCTTTTTCTTCAGATGTTCTGCGATACGTCCTGTCACGTAAGTTCCGAGGCAGAATCCAATGATATAGCAAAAACTCGGCTTAAAGACATACCAGAGACCGCCGCCCTCAGAGAAGAACGGAAGCCCTGCACGCCCCAGAAGCATGTAGCCAACGACAGAGATTGTTCAACGTTTAGACCCAAGAAGCAGCCCTGCAAGCATTGT
>ENA-OQKO01000672-OQKO01000672.1-human-gut-metagenome-genome-assembly--contig:-NODE-672-length-29209-cov-3.792965_pt1 | contig 29209 bp, 28 predicted proteins | sample MGYA00242777_ERZ504796 | MGnify/ENA primary metagenome ERZ504796 (study PRJEB26092, sample SAMD00036404) | human gut metagenome | host: Homo sapiens | study: EMG produced TPA metagenomics assembly of... | reverse complement strand
GGTGTTTGACATAAAGCATTCCAGGCGAGTGCAGCACTTCCGGTAGACGTATTATGTAAAGCGTGAGCAGCAAATGACGGCAAAGAGTATGATGGAGCTATCTGCTTTGTACACGTAAATAACTGCGAGATGTCCGCAATCCTTCCGGTTCATGACGGTGGTATCGTATACTTCTTCTCCATGGCTACAAGCTTTACAAAAGCAGCTCTTGGTGCAGAGGGTGTTGGTAAAGACGTTGATATGATCATCGGTAATGGATATACAAAAGGCCATGCAGAGATCACACTTCAGGAGTTAAGAGAGAACGAAGCAATCCGCAACTTGTTCGATCAGAAATATGTATAATTTAAAGAAAATAAAAAAATTGGGGAAACAAAAACTATATTGTAAATATCAAGAGGAGATATAAAACCATGAGAAAAAGCAGAGAATTCGGATTATTCAAAGATGTTCCAGACGAATTATGGAATGATTGGCACTGGCAGGTAAAAAACAGAGTAGAGACTGTGGAAGACCTGAAAAAATACATGACACTGACAGCTGAAGAAGAAGAAGGCGTTGCAAAATGCTTAAGCACACTTCGTATGGCTGTTACACCGTATTACTTATCTCTGATCGATCCGACTGATCCGGAAGATCCGGTTCGTAAACAGGCAATCCCGACAGAGAAAGAGCTTCATCGTTCCGCTGCAGATCTGGAAGATCCGCTGCATGAGGATACAGATTCTCCGGCACCGGGACTGACACACCGTTATCCGGACCGTGTTCTGTTCCTTGTAACAGATCAGTGCTCCATGTACTGCCGCCATTGTACAAGAAGACGTTTCGCAGGACAGAAAGATGGTTCCGTACCGACTGATCAGGTAGAGCAGTGCTTAGAGTATATCCGTAATCATCCGGAAGTACGTGACGTACTGTTATCCGGTGGTGACGCATTACTGATCAGTGATGAGAGACTTGAGTATATCATCTCCCAGTTACGTGCGATTCCTCATGTTGAGATTATCCGTATCGGCTCCAGAACACCGGTTGTTATGCCACAGCGTATCACTCCGGAATTGTGCAACATGCTGAAAAAATATCATCCAATCTGGTTAAACACACACTTCAATCATCCAAACGAGATTACAGAAGAGTCTGCAGCTGCATGTGCAAGACTTGCTGACGCAGGTATCCCGTTAGGAAACCAGACTGTATTATTAGCAGGCATCAATGATTGCGTACATGTAATGAAAGACCTGGTTCGTAAATTAGTACAGATTCGTGTACGTCCTTACTACATTTACCAGTGTGACCTTTCTCTTGGATTAGAGCACTTCCGTACTCCGGTTTCCAAAGGTATCGAGATCATTGAGGGACTTCGTGGTCATACATCCGGATATGCAGTACCGACATTCGTTGTTGATGCACCGGGCGGTGGTGGAAAAACACCAGTTATGCCGAACTACGTTATTTCTCAGACACCTGGCAAAGTTATTCTTCGTAACTACGAAGGTGTTATTACAACATATACAGAGCCGGCACATTATGAGCCACATTGCACATGTGATGTATGTACCGGAAAGAGAAAAGCAAACGTTGTTGGTGTAGCAGCACTTGAGCAGGGTCTGCAGATGACAATTGAACCGGCTGATTTGGCACGTGTTCGTCGTCACAGTGATCATCACTAAGCATTCATAGAATAATAAAACCATAAAACAATGGAAGAGCGGGAGACCTTCGGGTTTCCCTGCTTTTCACCCTAAGTACAGATGGCGTGAAAAATAGCCTGACATGATACTTAATACCGAGATGAAAGGAGTTTTTCAAGTATGAGCAAACTTGGATTAAACCAGGAATTAATCGCAAAAGCAAGAGCAAGTGCACATAAGGTTGCTGCAGATGTTCAGGCTTTTATCGATGAACATACAACAGTTACAGTTGAAAGAGCTGTTTGCCGTCTGTTAGGAATTGACGGTGTTAATGAGGTAGAGGTTCCACTTCCAAACGTAGTAGTGGATCATCTGAAAGAAAAAGGAGTGCTTTCCGGTGGTGTTGCATTTTATGTAGGAAATGCAATGGTTGCACTTGGTGTAGGACCACAGGAAATCGCTGAGAAAGTAAGCAGCGGAGAAGTAGATTTGACAAAACTTCCGGTTGCTTCCTTAGACGAAATCAAAGCGGCTATCTGGCCGATCGCAGAAGCTGCCACAGAGAGAGTAGCAGGAAATGTAGCAAAAAGAAATGAGTATCTGGAGTCCTTCGGTGGAGATAAAGAGGGTCCGTTCCTTTATCTGATCGTTGCTACAGGTAACATTTATGAAGATATTACACAGGCTGTTGCAGCCGCAAAACAGGGAGCTGACATTATCGCAGTTATCCGTACAACCGGACAGTCCTTACTGGATTATGTACCATATGGTGCAACTACAGAAGGTTTCGGTGGTACTTATGCGACACAGGAGAACTTCCGTCTCATGAGAGCAGCCCTTGATAAAGTAGGAGAGGAAGAAAACAGATATATCCGTCTCTGTAACTACTGTTCCGGATTATGTATGCCGGAGATCGCAGCAATGGGAGCTTTAGAGCGTCTGGACGTTATGCTGAACGATGCTTTATATGGTATCCTGTTCCGTGATATCAACATGCAGAGAACACTGGTTGACCAGTATTTCTCACGTATCATCAATGGTTTTGCCGGCGTTATCATTAACACAGGTGAGGATAACTACCTGACAACTGCTGATGCTGTAGAAGAAGCACATACTGTACTTGCTTCTCAGTTCCTGAATGAGCAGTTTGCATTAATGGCTGGTCTGCCGGAAGAGCAGCAGGGTCTTGGACATGCATTCGAGATTTCACCGGATGTAGAGAATGGATTCCTGTATGAGTTAGCGCAGGCACAGATGGCTAGAGAGATTTTCCCGAAAGCACCATTAAAATACATGCCGCCTACAAAATTCATGACAGGTAATATTTTCCGTGGTCATGTACAGGATGCATTATTTAATGCAGTAACTATTATGACAGGACAGAGACTTCACTTACTTGGTATGATGACAGAAGCGATCCATACACCGTTTATGTCAGACCGTGCACTGGCTATCGAGAATGCACAGTATATTTTCCGTACAATGAAAGATTTCGGCTCAGAGCTCGAATTCAAAGAGGGCGGAATCATTCAGTCACGTGCTAATGAAGTACTTCAGAAAGCAACTGACCTGCTTGTAGAGATTGAGCATCAGGGTCTGTTTGCAACACTGGAACAGGGTATTTTCGCAGACATTAAACGTCCGAAAGATGGCGGAAAAGGTCTGGATGGCGTTGTAGTAAAAGATGATAATTACTTCAACCCGTTTATTACTCTGATGAAAAAGGAGGTCTAAGCGATGAGTGGACTTTACAATATGAGCAAGGCAGATTTCGATACAACTCTGGATCTGACCAAAATCAAACCGTATGGCGACACCATGAATGATGGTAAAATGCAGTTAAGCTTTACATTACCGATCAAAGATGATGAGCGCGGAGAAGAAGCAGCAAGACAGCTTTGCAAACTGATGGGACTGGAAGATGTCAACGTAGCACATCACCATGCTCTGGATACAGAATTTACATTCTACGTTTGCTACGGCAGCTGCGTTCACACAGTAAACTACACTGATATCCATGTACAGACAGTAGAAGAAGAGACAATGTCTATGGATGAAGTGAATGAATATATCAAAGAGCACTTCGGCAGAAAGATCGTAGTAGTAGGTGCTTCCACAGGTACAGATGCTCATACCGTAGGTATCGATGCAGTTATGAACCGAAAAGGATTTGCCGGACATTATGGTCTGGAGCGTTATGAGATGATCGAGGCATATAACCTTGGATCTCAGATTCCAAACGAAGAATTTATCGAGAAAGCAAAAGAGTTACATGCAGATGTACTGCTGGTATCTCAGACTGTTACTCAGAAAGACGTTCATATTCAGAACTTAACAAATCTGATCGAGCTTCTTGAGGCTGAGGGACTTCGTGATAAATATATCGTTTGCTGTGGTGGTGCACGTATTACACATGAGCTTGCAAAAGAGCTTGGTTATGATGCCGGTTTTGGTGCAGGTAAATATGCAGATGATGTTGCAACATTTGCAGTAACAGACATGGTTAAGAGAGGATTTAAATAAATCATGAAAAAAGGTCGTCTCATAGGGTGCTTGGCCCTCGTGGCCTCTGCATTTCTGTGGGCCACCGCTTACATAGCCGTAAAACAGTTGGTGGCCGAAGTGCCACCTTCTGTATTACTTGCATTTCGATTTTCATTTGCTGCAATCATACTTGCAGTAATATGTATACCTAAATTCAAACATTACACAAAAGATCTCCTGTTTTCAGGAATGAAAATGGGAACCGCAATGTTTTTTGAATTCTTTTTATTTACAGTTGCACTTCAGTATACATCGGCTTCCAAGTCATCGTTTATTATAGCTTCTTATATTATTATACTTCCGATCGTGTATCTTATTATAAGAAGAAAAAAACCGACAGGCAGCGATGTACTTGCATCTGTAATCTGTATGGTTGGAATCTGTCTTCTCCTGGCAAATGGGCTGGATTCCTTTAATAAAGGTGATCTGCTCAGTGCCGGATGTGCACTTTCCTATGCTGTACATATTGTATACTCGTCGAAATTCAGTAAACAGTATGATGGTTGGCTGTTGAATCTGACACAGATGGGAACGGTGGCAGTACTTGCCTGGATTGCAACACTGTTCAGCGGAAGCTTTAAGGTGATCGGTACCATAGCATTGCCATTTGGTGCATTTCTCTTCCTGGCAATTTTGTGCTCTATCATTCCATATTTCCTGTGTCTGTACGGTATGAAGCGGGTATCCACCACAACAAGTGGTATATTATTATCCTTTGAGAGTGTATTCGCAACATTGCTGGCGGTGCTCATGTTGGGAGATCCATTATACTGGCAATTGGTTGTCGGTGGTTCAGTGATTGTAGCCTCTTCGATTATTTCCGAGTTTTTTGCCAGCAGGGGAAGCAAAAAAAGGTGAGAACTCTGGAAGAAAAGAATGGAAAGGGAAGATAAAAGGAAACCATGAGAGTAAATGTAGTCAATGGATTTTCGGAACATCCGGAGGGAGGAAATCCCGCAGGTGTCGTATATTTGAATGAAGAGCTCTGTTTAAAAGAACAGAACCGGCATCAGGATTGCGACGGGGAAAAGCCGGAGCATCTGACTGATGAACAGATGCAACAGGCCGCAGCCAGGCTGCATTTTTCTGAAACCGCATTTATCACTCGTCTGAATGACAGAAGTTTTGCCATTCGGTATTTTACTCCGGCAGCGGAGGTTCCGTTGTGTGGTCATGCAACAATCGCATCTTTTTCGTATCTGTATCAGAAAGGTGTGATTGGAGATGGTGTGTATGAGCTGGTCACAACCGAAGCGCAGCTGACGGTGGAAGTTTCGGAGGGAATCATCTGGATGGAAATGGATGCACCGGAGCTTCAGCAGAAGCTGGAACCGAAGATGGTGCAACGTATCTGTGATGCGTATGAGCTTGACGTAACAGCTCTGGATGAAACGATGGAAGTCCGTATCGTGAAATCAGGTTTGCGAGATATTCATGTGTGCGTCAAAAGCAGGGATGACCTGTTGCAGGCTGTGCAGCATGAAGAAGAAATCAGCAGAATTTCAGAAGAACTGGATGTGGTAGGGGTACATATGTCCTGTCTGAATTTGCCGAAAACAGAACAAATTACAGCATATTGCAGTAATTATGCACCGTTGTATGATATTCCGGAGGAATGTGCGACCGGAACATCGAACGGTGGATTGACCTATTATCTGTATCAAAAAGGAATGATTCAGGTAAATCAGATAAATTGTTTCCTTCAGGGAGAGCACATGCATCGTCCGTCAAAAGTCTATACAAAAGTGCAGATGGCAGATGGAAGACCAACCATATGGGTTGGTGGTTGTGGAGTGATCTGCCGGGAAGGAATCGATATGAATATATAAAGGTAAAATCTTCAAAAGAACGTACCAGGAAAAAATTACTAATTTTCCCTTGGTACGTTCTTTTTCATTTGATAGGATTTTGAGAGAAACGTTTTCACTGGCATTGCATATTTTATTAAAAATAAGCAATTAAGTTTTCGGGAGACACAGGTTGGACGAGGAACTTTGTAAAAATGCAATCTATTCAAATGAGTATTATGATCTGATCCTGGATTATATCGGCGGTTATTCTATGGGAGCCCCGGAGTGTATCCAACAAGTGGATGATACTTATGATATTGGCTTTTACAGGAGAGAGCGGGCACCGGAGCTGAATCTGCAGGATTATCCGTATCTGACGATACCGCACTGCCTGACACCTATGGATATGACTGCGTTGGAAGTCAGTGGGATGATACGGCTGCAGAATCCGGCAGCATTGGATCTGCAGGGACAGGGTGTGTTGATCGGGTTTGTGGATACCGGGATCAATTATGAACATCCGGCTTTTCGAAATGTGGACGGAAGTACGCGGATCCTTGGTATCTGGGATCAGACACAGATGGAAGGTCCTCCGCCAAATGGAATGTCGTATGGTGCTTTTTATGGGGAAGAGGAGATCAATGCCGCGCTGCAGGCGGAACAGCCGCAGAGCATTGTACCGGAGCGGGACGAAAGTGGGCATGGAACTTTTCTGGCAGGGGTTGCCTGTGGAAGTGCGGATGCAGGGGCAGAGTTTTCCGGAGCGGCACCGCTGGCACAGATCGCAGTTGTAAAGTGCAAGCAGGCAAAACAGTATCTGCGGGACTACTATTTTATACCGGATGGCGCGGAATGCTATCAGGAAAATGATCTGATGCTGGGACTGGCCTGGCTGAACCGTTTTGCTTATGAACGACAGCTTCCGCTGGTGGTCTGTATCGGAATGGGTGGCAGTCTTGGAAATCATACGGGAGAGGAGCCATTGTCGGTACAGTGCGATGAACTGGGACGCAGACGGCAGAGGGCGGTGGTGGTTGCAGCTGGGAATGAGGCAAACCAGAGACACCATGAAAGGCGGAATGTGATACAGGGCGGATCAGAAATCATTGAGTTGTCTGTGGAAGAACGGGTGCGCGGGTTTCAGATGGAAATGTGGACCATGGTTCCTGAGATTTATCAGGTTTCCGTCATTTCACCTACGGGAGAACGGTTTCCGAAGACTGTGGTGCACCCCGGAAGCAGGCAAGCGTATACATTTTTATTTGAACAGACACGGCTGACGGTGGAATATGCCATCGTTGGAACACGAAACAGCATGCAGCTGATCAGTTTGCGATTTGAAAACCCACTTGCCGGAATCTGGAGTGTGGAAGTACAGGGGAATCTGGTACTTGGCGGAAACATATGCTGCTGGCTGCCTCTGTCTGCATTTTTAAGTGGTGAGGTATTTTTCCTGCGTTCCAGTCCGGATACAACGATCACGATGCCAGGCATGTCCCGGGTAGCTATTACAGCAGGGGCTTATCAGGCAGTGGGCGGGAGTATTTATCCGGATTCCGGACGGGGATTTTCCGGTTTGAATGCCGTAAAACCGGATCTGGTCGCTCCCGGTGTAAATGTGACCGGTCCGGTGCTGCCAGATCAGTATGAACTGCGCAGCGGAACAAGCATCAGTGCAGCGTTGACGGCAGGAGCCTGTGCTCAGATGTTTCAGTGGGGGATCGTGGAAAATAATATGCGCTATCTGAATACGACAGAATTGAAAAACCTGCTGATCCGTGGTGCCGGACGGGACGAGGACCGTGTTTATCCAAGCCCTGTGTATGGATATGGTACCTTGAACGTGTATGATGCACTGCTGCGGTTGAGAGAACTCTGAAAAAATACAAAAAAAAGACAGCCAAATCCGAACGGCTGTCTTTTAAGGAGAAGGTATTTTTTACTATGGGGGTAGCAAAAAACTTATAATGTATTGGGGGTTTTTACAGTTATTATAATAGCAAATGTGCGTGCATAAGTGTTCACAATGATTTATAAAATTTACGTGCGAAATTATGCAATTTATCCATCACCAAAAGGTAATCATACAATTTTGCTTGGTTATTGTGCCGGTGTACAAAAAATGTTAGCGTTTTTTTACATTTTATCTTATACTAAAAGCAGCATAAGAAACCGGAAATAAATGGTGGAAGCGAGGTTGTACAAATGAAACAGAGTATTTATATAGAATGTTATGAGGGGCTGAGTGCCCGGATGCTGACAGAAGCATTGCTGGATTTGATGCCGGAGGAGAAAGCTGCGAGAAAACTGGTGGCCGGACTGCGGAAACTGTCCTGCTCCGAAGCAGCAAGACAGGAGATGCTTCACAATATGCAGGAACGGATCCATGAGTTTGCCATGCCTGCGGATGCGGAACGACTATTTGCCCGTGCATACGGGATCTGGCTGAATGCAAAAGCAACGGTGGAACATGTGGAACCGGAAGAACTTCGTTTTTCCAAAAGAGATTTTGACGGGGTGATCGCGATGATGACCACAGCAATCGGTATGGAGCAGTTGCAGATAGGTGAGGTGACCTGCCCGGTAGAATATGAAGGATTCGAATGAAGCACACCGAAGGACGGCAAAAAACAGGTGCCGCTGCCGGAAACACTGTACATTCTGATGGATACAGGTATTGCATTGCAGCGGATGGAGCGGGATGGAGCCTGGGTAACACCGGAAGCAGCGGCACTGCTGGCAGCGTGTAAAATTGTACGTCATCTGCCGAAACAGTATCAGATGATCAGTCAGGGAGTCGGAAACGGTGTATCTTCGGAAGGAGAACCGGCCCGCCTTCGTGTCGTCCTGCTCCGCAGAAATTCTGTGGCCAGACAGATGAGACCGGAGGTTCTGACACCAAAGAGGGCGGAACTGGAATTACTGACGCCGGATTCGGCAGAGCCCAAATTCATACCACTCAAATCTGTGGAAAAAGAAGAACAAAGATCAGAACCAGGATCAGATCAAAATGTACCCGGAAAAGCTGTGAAATCAGGACAGCCGGATCATGAAACAGGACAGGTAAAAACCGTATCAGAAGAGTTCGCGGTATATTCTGAGGGAGCAGTGTGTACAGACGCTGACAAGTACAGAAGAATGGATGTATCTGCATGGACTTCCGCAGATGAGATCTGCAAACTGGAATGCAATCTCGATGATTGTAGCGGAGAAGTGCTTGGTTATACGATGGAACGTCTCATGCGGGAAGGGGCACGGGATGTCAGTTATATGCCAATTTATATGAAGAAAAACCGGCCGGCGTATCTGCTGACGGTGTTGTGCCATCCGGATGACCGGGGTAGGATGGAGCAGATTATTTTTGCGGAAACGACAGCTATCGGACTCCGACATGCGATCATGCAGCGGAGCATCCTGCACCGGGAGACCGACCAGAAAAAAAGTTCCTTTGGCAAAGTGGCAGTAAAACGTCTGCAGAAAGAGCAGGGAAAGGTGCTGACACTGGAATATGACAGTGTGGCAGCGATTGCACGAAGCACCGGACTGCCATTCCGTGACGTATATCGCAGTATAGAACTGGAACTATCCGGAAAGAATGAAAAAGGAGAAGAGACGACATGATCTATGTAGCTGTGATTGTGGCAATCTGTCTGGCGGAGCTGTTGATCCGCCGCTATATCAATCAAAATGTGGAAGAAGATGGACAGAAATGGGGAAAATGTGGTGTTCGTCTGCGAAAATACCACAATTATGGTATGGCAAATGATACGTTAAGAAAACGTCCGATGATGGTAAAAATCATTGGCGTTGTGGTGGTGACTTTTCTTGCGGTGGTATTTTTATTCCTACTGACATTGAAAGGAGAAAAGGCAGGAAAATGGGGACTTGCCCTGATCCTTGGCGGTGGTCTGGCTAATCTGCTGGAGCGGTTTGTACATGGATATGTGACAGATTACCTGCAGTTTCGTGTGCCGCTGGCCTGTTTGAGAAAACTTATCTATAACGTGGCGGATCTGTGTATCTTTGCCGGAACAGCAATCTTATTTTTCCGGGAACTGGCAGAAGCGGTCAGCTGACCGCTTCCGCAGCGATGCCATTCTGACGCAGAAATACCTGAACGAGCCGGTCCCATTCCTGTTCCAAAGACTTGTCCAGGGAAAACAGCCGGTAGGATATACCTGTGGTACAGGTCAGCACTTCATTTTTATAAGTGAAATGCACATACATACCGCTGATGTCTTTGGCTGTAAAATCGGTGCCGGAACGCGTGATAGTCTTTTCCTGATTTTCCGGAGAAAGCAGAAATACGAACTTAAAAAACAAGGGTTTCTTTTTGCCCTGCATTATTTTCAGGCAGCTCGGCCGCAACAGGGAAAATGGAAGGTAGGACAGATCCTGCAGATGCAGCGTGTCCAGTTCTTCCGGTTCATAGTAATCCGGATGGAACGAGCCGTCAATGGTATAAGTGGCAGCCTGGGTGATCATTGCTTCCTGAAGCAGAAAGTGGTCACACATGCCGTCCTTTAACAGTTTATTGATAAAAGTACCGATCTCGGTGATTTTCAATGCAATCATGCGGAATCTCCTGTTCACAAAAATGTATGATTGTGGTATGATAACCATTTAAGATCCATTATAAAAGTGAACAGAAAAAAAAGCAATAACAAAGATGACACAGAGCCGGATCGTGAGTGTCTGTGCTGTCTATATAGAAAGAACGGGGACAACTGAGTGAGAAAGAAAAAAAAGTGTGTTTACAGACGGATGGGCATTCTGCTGCTCATCAGCTGTATGGTACTGGTGCTTGGAAGTTGCGAAGATAAAAAAACGGATATGACGGAAGTGGCGGACCGGGTGGAAAAAATGGTTACCGGGAACAATCCGCTGCAGGTAAAGACGGTTTCGCAGGACAAATATGCATACAGCACATTGGATGATGCGACGAAACTTGTATATGATGAAATCTTATATGCGATCGTACACCGGAAAGAGGAAGTGCAGATTGCCACCACAGATGTGGAGCAGATGGAGCTGGCATATCTGGCGGTGCGGTATGATTACTGTGATCTGTTCTGGCTGAAACAGTTTTCCTATGTGACATACAGCAGGGACGATGAGATCACAGCCATTGAAATCACACCGGAATACAGCATGACAGCGGCAGAACAGAAAAAGACACAGAAGGCGATTGATAAGGAAGCGGACCGGATGCTGGCGGATGCACCGAAAGAGGGCAGTGATTATGAAAAAGCACTGTATGTGTTTGAAAAGCTCATCGACGAAGTGGATTATGTGGAAGATTCTGCAGATAACCAGAACATCATCAGTGCTTTTCTGAATCATGAAACCATCTGTCAGGGATATGCCTATGCGACACAGTATCTGCTGGAAAAACTGGGGGTTTCCTGTACGACAGTCATCGGAAATGTCAGTGACGGACCGCATGCATGGAATCTGGTGCAGCTGGACGGAGCATATTATTATATGGATACTACCTGGGGCAATTCCCAGTATCTGTCCCGACAGTCGGAACAGAAAGAATCTGTGCTTTCCAAATATGTGGACTACAATTATTTCGGGGCTGCCACAGCAGATATTATGCAGTCCCATACACCGGACAGCAGGATTCCGCTGCCGGAATGTACAGCGGTAAAAGATAATTATTATGTGCACGAAGGCCGTTATATTACCGAATGGAATCAGGATGTCATCGGGGCTTTGTTTGGAACTGCATATAATAACAGAGAAGAAATGATGCAGGTAAAATTTGCCAGTGTAGATTTGTATGAACAGGCCATGCAGTATTTTGTGGAAGAATACGGAATCGCAAAATACTGTCCGGGACTTCAGAGTTTTCATTATATGGAAGATATCGAGGGCTGTGTTCTTTTCATTGTATATGATTATTAGAAAAAGGAAGTGCAAGATACCATGGGAAAAAAGATCAATCTATCACACAATCTGATGGGCTGCCGGTTGGACAACTGGATCCGCCTGGAGCGAAGCAATCCGATCACAGAGGAAAATAAAGACCAGGTGCGGCTGATCACGGCGGTTTCTTCCATTCTGGCAATTCCCGCATTTCTGGAATGGCTGGTGTTTTATGTTCCGATCAAGCGGACAAAGATAAAAAAAGATCCGGTATATATCGTTGGTTACTGGCGTTCCGGAACGACATTTTTACAAAATCTGCTGACCAGGGATCCACAGTTTGGATGGTTTGATCCGGTGCGTACCGTAACCTTCAGCAATTGTATTTTCATGAAAGGAATCCTCGCAAAAGCTCAGAAAAAACTGCTGCAGGGAGCACGCCCGATGGATAATCTGGAATATACACTGGATCTTCCGATGGAGGAAGTGTTTGCCCAGGCGACGATTTCTACGCAGGCCATCAGCCATATGCTGGTATTCCCGGATGGTGGCAAGGGTGTCAAATACATTGAGACCGCTTTTATTGATGAACAGGATGAAAAGCGACAGCAGGAATGGCGCAAAGCCTATGATTACATTCTGAAGAAGGTCACATATCTGTATGGCGGCAGACAGCTTTTACTGAAAAGCCCGGAGAATACCTGCAGGATCGGTGCCCTGAAGCGCTGCTATCCGGGTGCAAAATTCATCAATATTTACCGAAATCCGTACACGGTTGTCATGTCCACCATCAATATGTTTACCAAGGAGATGGGGCTGTTCTGCCTGAATGATCCGGCACCATATGAAGTGATCGAGGACGTGACGATTGATCTGTTTGAACGCATTTATAAGAAAGCATTCCGGGAACTGGAAGAAATGCCGCCGGAGGATCATATCGATATCAAATATGAGGATTTCTGCAAGGATCCGAAGGGATATGTAAAACTGATCTATGAACATCTGGGGATTGACGGATTTGAGGAGGCAAAACCTTACTTTGACGCATATCTGGAGAGTCAGAAGAATTACAAAAAGAACAAATTTGAACTGACACCGCGGCTGCGAGATAAGATCAATGCAAAACTCGGATTTTATTTTGAACACTATGGATACGAGATGCAGAAGTAACGCTGCAGTGTTACGTGAGAACAGTAACAGGGCTGACCCATCACAAAAAAAATAAGATAAAACAGGTGCAAAATAACAGTATCTGGTGTATACTTTTAATTGTCATTTTAGGATCAAAAGATACGTTGCGGGATGTTCCGCAGGTATGATAGAAAGGAGAATTTCATTATGGAAAAAATTAGTGACAGCATGAAAAAAATCTTATTGGCAGGTATTGGCGCAGCAGCTACAACTGCAGAAAAATCCAAAGAAATTCTGGATGATCTAGTTAAAAAAGGCGAACTGACGGTTGAGCAGGGAAAAGTGCTCAATGAGGAGTTAAAGCATAATGTAAAACAGACATTCAAAAAAGACGAAGAGAAAGATCCGGCTGATGTATTAAAAGGAATGTCCCCGGAGCAGATCGCAGCTCTGAAAGAAGCAATTGCCCAGAAAGAAGCTGCGGATGCAGCGCAGGATGATGAAGAGGAAGCACCGGACGAAGCGTAGAGAGTGTTTTTGACAGCTTTACCGGAATAAATAATAGGAAAATATGAGTGAAAAAGAATCAAACGGAACCCGTTTACGGGAAATAATTTCAGTCATACACAAACATCAAATTGCCAGGGGGGTAACGCCGGAAAAGCTGCGCCTTATCCTGGAGGATCTTGGCCCAACTTATATTAAGCTGGGCCAGATTATGTCCATGCGCTCTGATATTTTTCCGAAAAAAATCTGTGACGAATTTATGCGTCTGAGATCGGAAGTGACACCGATGCCATTTTCAGAAGTCCGTGAGGTCATTGAGCATGCTTACGGTATGAAGCTGGAGGACGTGTTTGAAGAAATTCAGGAAACTCCTATCGGTTCGGCATCCATTGCACAGGTGCATAAAGCAAAGTTGAAAAGCGGTGAGACAGTAGTAGTAAAAGTGCAACGTAAGGGCATTTACGAGACCATGTCCCGGGACATCGCATTTTTGCATCGGGCTGTCAAACTGATGCCGCCAATCAATATGGCCGGTCTGGTGGATATGAATCAGGTGCTGGATGAAATGTGGGTAGTAGCACAGGATGAGATGAACTTCCTGGCAGAAGCTGCGAACATGGAAGAGTTTGCGCGACTGAACAAAAATGTGGCATTTGTCACAAGCCCGATGCTGTATCGGGAATATACGACCACCCAGGTGCTGGTGATGGAGTACATTGACGGTATCGGAGTGGATGAAAAAGAAAAACTTCTGGAAGCGGGCTATGATCTGGATGAGATTGGATCTAAAATGGCATACAACTATGTGAAGCAGATAATGGAAGACGGATTTTTCCATGCAGATCCACATCCGGGTAACATGCGTATCCGGGACGGAAAAATTGTCTGGATCGACATGGGGATGATGGGGCGGTTTTCCCAGCGTGATCAGGTGTTGTTAGGAAAAGTGATCAAAGGAGTGGCTATGAATGATGTGAGTCTGATCGTGGAAGCCGTACTTTCTCTGGGAGATTTTCATGACAAGCCGGATCAGAAACTGTTGTATTCGGATATCGGAGACTGGCTGACCAAATATGGCAATGCGAATTTTGGCGGACTGAATATGGGAACGCTGATGCAGGATCTGATGGATATTATGAAAGAAAACAGAGTATCCATGCCTCACAGTCTGACCATGCTTGTACGCGGATTGACAACCATAGAGGGTGTCATTGCAGAAATCGCCCCGGATATCAATGTGGTGCAGGTGGCGGCAGCACGAATGTCAGGAAACCGGTTTTCCACTTCTAATATGAAAGAGGAACTGCACATTGGTGCGAAAGAAGTGTGGCAGGCATTGCAGAAGGGGATTAAGATTCCGTCCTATATTTCCGATCTGCTGCGCAGTTATATGCATGGGCAGACCAGCATCAATCTGGATCTGCATGCCACAGATGATCTGACGCTGATGCTGAATGCACTGGTGCGGCGTCTGGTTATGGGATTTCTGATCATGGCATTGCTGATCAGTTCCAGTATTATATGCACCACAAATATGGAACCGAAACTGCTGGGAATTCCGGCATTGGGCGCAATTGGTTATTTCCTCGCCATTATTTTTACTGCGCTGGTGGTTATCAGTCATATTCGGTCCAAAAAGAAAAAACGATAGAGAGAAAAGAGATTTATAAGTTATGAAAACAAAAGCAAATAAACCGGCAAAATCAAATATTGCGAAAATGGCGATCGTGGGCGTATTGTCTGCAATCGCCTATTTACTGATGTTTATGGAATTCAGTGTTCCGTTGATGCCGGTATTTATCAAGATGGATCTGTCTGATTTCCCGGCACTGATCGGAAGTCTCGCAGTTGGCCCGGCAGGTGGTATTATCATCGCACTGATCAAAAATCTGCTTCATCTGACTGTCACATCTACCGGTGGAGTCGGAGAACTGTCAAATTTTATTCTGAATGCAGTATTTATCCTGCCGGCAGGATTTTTATATAAGAAAAAGAAATCAAAAAAGAGTGCCTGTGGAGGAGCAGTCCTGGGTGCCATTTTAATGGCTTTGGTCAGTGTGGTATCGAACTATTTTGTAGTTTATCCGGTATATTATAACTTCATGCCGGCAGACACGATCCTGGCCGCTTATCAGGCAATCTTTCCGGGAGTAAAAAGTATTTTGCAAAGTCTGATCGTCTTCAATATGCCATTTACTTTTGTAAAGGCGATGATCAGCGTGGTCATTACATTTTTGGTATACAATCATCTGGTACCGATCCTGACGATGAACAAACGCAGCGAATAAACAGTACAGAAAAAGGAGAACAAAAAAATGAGTGAGTACAGATTAGACACAACTTGTGTACAGGGAGGATATCGTCCGGGAAACGGTGAGCCGAGACAGATTCCGATCGTTCAGTCCACCACCTTCCGTTATGAAACCAGTGAGGCAATGGGCAGATTATTTGATCTGGAAGATTCCGGGTATTTCTACACCCGTCTGCAGAATCCGACCAATGACACGGTAGCAGCAAAAATCGCAGAGATGGAAGGTGGAACCGCAGCAATGCTGACATCTGCCGGACAGGCAGCAAACTTTTTCGCATTATTTAATGTGTGCGAGTGTGGCAGCCATATTGTAGCGTCTTCCGCTATTTATGGAGGAACGTTCAATCTGATTGAAGTGAAAATGAAAAAAATGGGGATTACAGAGACATTCGTAGCACCGGACTGCACAGAAGAAGAACTGAATGCAGCATTCCGGGATAATACAAGAGTTGTATTTGGCGAGACCATTGCAAACCCGGCACTGACAGTTCTGGATATCGAAAAATTTGCAAAAGCAGCACATGCACATGGAGTGCCGCTGATCGTGGATAATACGTTCCCGACACCGGTAAACTGTAATCCGTTCAAATGGGGGGCAGATATCGTAACTCATTCCACGACAAAATATATGGACGGGCACGGTGCTGCAGTAGGTGGAGCCATCGTAGATTCCGGTAATTTTGACTGGATGGCACATGCGGACAAATTCCCGGGACTTTGCACACCGGATGAATCTTATCATGGAATCACTTATGCAGAAAAATTCGGACAGGCTGGAGCGTTTATCACAAAATGTACGGCACAGCTGATGCGTGACCTGGGAAGCATTCAGTCTCCGCAGCATGCATTTTATCTGAATCTCGGTCTGGAATCCCTGCATGTGCGTATGCCGCGTCATGTGGAAAACGGACAGGCTGTGGCAGAATTTCTGGCAAACCATCCAAAGGTAGTGCGTGTAACATACAGCGGACTTCCGGGAGACAAATACTATGAACTGGCACAGAAATATCTGCCGAAGGGTGGCTGTGGTGTCGTATCCTTTGACCTGGAAGGCGGCCGTGCAGCAGCAGAAAAATTTATGAAGCATCTGAAACTGGCAGCCATCGAGACACATGTGGCTGACGCAAGAACCTGCTGTCTGAATCCGGCGACATCTACACACCGCCAGATGACAGATGAGCAGCTGGAGGCAGCCGGAATTCCGGCGGGACTGGTTCGGATGTCCTGTGGTCTCGAAGACAAGGAAGACCTGATCGCAGATCTCGCACAGGCTCTGGATGCCATCTAAACGGATATAATGGAACTGAACGAAATAAAAGAAAACGGACACAGTGATGTTATGTTATAACTTTTGACATATATATTCACGCCGATGAAAAAACGGAAACCAACGCAGACGATAGGAAAATGCTCCGTGTCTGTGTTGGTTTCCGTTTTCAACTTTTTCTTATAAAAAGATAAAAAAACTAAAGTCGACTGATAATGTCGCGTTTGTAATTCAGAAACGTTTCCGTCAGATAGAAATCGTCAGGCCTCGGTTTCTGCTCATGAATCACGATCTCGTCCTTGATTTCACCCGGCGTACCGTTCAGTATATAGATACGGTCTGAGAGCAGAATTGCCTCATCGATATCATGGGTGATAAAAAGCGTGGACAGGTTGATATGCGTCATGATGTTCAGGTACCATTTGTGGATGTTGGATTTTGTGATAGTATCCAGTGCGGAAAATGGTTCATCCAGCAGTGCGACACCATTGGACGACAGATAGGTCCGCAACAGTGCGGCACGCTGGCGCATACCGCCGGAGAGCTGGCTAGGGTACTGATACTGGGTACCGTCCAGTCCGAATTCTGCGAAGAGCGGATCTGCTTTTGCCCGGGCGTCTGCTTTCTTCATTCCTTTTAAAATAAGCGGAAGTGACACATTATCAATGATTTTCTTGTGTGGCAGCAGCAGATCTTTCTGAAGCATGTAACTGATCTGGCCGGGCGTGGAAGTGATATCCCGGTCATTGAGATAGACATGCCCTTCATCAGGAGTGGTCAGTCCGGAGAGAATGTGGAATAACGTTGTCTTTCCGGAACCGCTGACGCCCAGGAGACAGACCAGCTCGCCCTGATGCAGTTCAATGTTGATGTCTTTAATGATCGTGCGCTGACCATATGTTTTTGTAATATGTTCTGCTTTTAATAATGCCATTTTAATTTCCCAGATAGTCGTTTGTGAATCCTTTGCCGGTCAGATCTGTGGATGTCAGATTATTTTCTGCCAGCCAGCTGTAAAATGCATTCCAGCGGTCTGCATCAATGAAGCCCCATTTGGCTGCATCTGCAATATACTGATCGGAAATATACTGCTGGGAAGCCTGAACCAGCTCTTCAGAACCTTTCAGGGAACCGGTGTTGTCACCTGCAATCAGCATGTTTGCTGCATCTACCGGATTCTGGACTGCATATTCATAACCTTTCTGTGTTGCTTCCAGGAATTTCTTTGCAATATCCGGATGCTCCTGTAAGAACGTATTGTTTGCAATGATCACCGGTGTGTAGTAATCAAATACCGGGTTGATATCTTTAAAGAAGAAGAAATCACAGTCTGTATTTTCCTGTTTTGCGTTGATGCCGCCCCAGCCGTAGAATACCCAGATGGCATCTGTCTGATGAGCAGCCAGTGCAGCCGGTTCGTCTGTGATGTCGTTCGGAATCAGTTTTACTTTGCTGAAATCACCGCCATTCTCGTTGACAACTGTCTCCAGAGTAGCAAGCTCGATCGGAGATTCCCAGGTGGAGTAAGTCTTGCCTGTCATGCCGGCCGGTGTATCAATGCCGTCACCTTTACGGGACATGATACCGGATGTGTTATGCTGTAATACAGCAGCAACAGCTGTGATATCAAGCGGGGCATCAGAGTCCAGGGATGCTGCCATAGTGTCCTGTGCCTCAATGGCAAACTGAGCCTGACCTGCGGAACACATCAGAGCAGCACCGTCCTCTGGCGGCTGTACGATCTGAACGTCCAGACCTTCCTGCTCATAATAGCCCATCTGCTGTGCCACATACAGACCGGTGTGGTTGGTGTTCGGTGTCCAGTCCAGACAGAACGTGATTTTTGTCAGATCTTTGTTATCCTTTTTGGAAGTGTTTTCCGCAGCAGCGGAAGAGCTTTCAGAAGCATTTCCTGCATGGTTGCCTGTGTCGGTGTTTCCGCAGGCAGCCATGGAAAATACCATAGCGGCAGCCACAGACACAGCGGCAAGTTTCTTTAAATAATCTTTTTTCATGTTTCATTTCCCTCTTTTTCTGTTCTTATCCATGGCATGGATAGATTTCTGATAATGTTGACTGTGAGCATCAGCAGAAGACTGATGATTACGATAAAAATAATGACGGCAAACATTTTGTCAAAGGAGTATGCCTTTTTGACACGGGTCATATAGACACCGAGTCCGTTAAATCCGCCCAGCCACTCTGCAACCCCAGCACCGACAACGGCGTAGGAAGCAGAAATCTTCAGACCGGAAAAAAACTGGTTTAAGGCGGATGGAAATTTCAGATGCCGGAAAATCTGGAATTTGGTGGCACCCATGGCGCGCATCAGATTCACTGCATCCGGCTCGACACTTTTATAACCGTCCAGCAGACCTATCGCAATCGGAAAAAAGGTGGTGATGACCACCAGGGCGACCTTCGGTGCCATGCCAAAGCCCATCCAGAGTACCAGAACCGGTGCAATGGCGATGGTCGGAATCGTCTGAGTAATGACCATCAGCGGATAAAATGCCCGGTTGATGGTGAGAAAGCGATCCATCAGGGTGGCACTGACAAAGGCCAGCAGGATACCGATGCAGAGTCCGTAGAAGGCTTCCTGCAACGTATATCTGGCGTGCATCAGGATCAGCGGCATGTCAGAGATCAGTGCTTTTGCCACATTGACCGGGGAGGGCAGCATATAAGCCGGAACCAGCCCGGATACACAGAGCAGATACCAGGCGAGCACGATCAGAGCCAGTGCGGCGATGGCCGGAATCTTACTGGTGATGCTTTGTAACTTTTTTGTCAATGGTCAGTACATCTCCCTCTGGTTTAAAAGAAATTTTTACATAAGTATTCATTGCCGGGCAGCCTGCTTTTGCAGCAACCAGCTGGCAGTTTTTTACAATTTCCATGAGCTCATCATAGTCCCCTTCAATGGATGTCTCGCATGGTCCTACATAATAGTTCAGACCGGTGGATTTGATATAGTCAATCACTTCATCCACGATACGGATGACTTCGTTTTCATCTGTTACGGTTGGCAGTACCTGAATAGCTACACTTGCGTTCATAATTATTTTCCTCCTGATAAAAAATGCCTGTGAAGTGAAAATCAGAAAAACATCTGCCGGTGGCAGGTGCTAAAAATGCATAACAGTATTCCGATATACTTCCAGGGCTGGCATTGTCCAGCTGGTATCATACAGCACAGATTTTGGGATGTCAACCAATCCTAAATAATTTATTAAGGAAATATTTCTTGTAAATTAACAGGAAAGATGATAAAGTGAATGAGACCTGTAAAATGTAATCAGGATATGGGTCTTTTGACACCAAAATCAATTTGACAAAAAGTAGTCTGTTTGCGTACAGAAAAATTGCTGTGGAAGAGTTCCATGGCTTATCTGCATGTAGGAAAACAGACTATTTGGTTTCCATTCACCTCAGTCGTGGACTGAACCTGAATTTTGAATAGCCGGCAGGGCAGATGCAGGCAGCCGGCGGGAAAAGGAGTAAATGCTGATGAATGCGAAAATAATTATTGCAACACATAAAATGTATGATATGCCTCAGGATGACATTTATCTGCCGGTACATGTCGGCAGGGAAGGAAAAGATGCATTGCCATATCAGCCGGATAATACCGGAGACAATATTTCCGCAAAAAATCCGAGCTACTGTGAGCTGACCGGACTGTACTGGGCGTGGAAAAATCTGGACTGTGATTATCTTGGACTGGCACATTACCGCCGTCACTTTTCTATGAAGAGCAGATCTTTCCGCAAGAATCATACACCGATGGAGTGTGTACTCACCGGGGATGAGCTGGCACAGCTGATTCCGAAGTATAAGATCATTGTTCCGAAGAGACGGAACTACTATATCGAATCACTTTATTCTCATTATGCGCATACTCATTATGCGGAACATCTTGATATTACCAGAGAAATCATCAGTGAAAAATATCCGGATTATCTGGAAAGCTTTGACAAAGTAATGAAGCAGACCGGCGGATATATGTTTAATATGTATATAATGGAAAAATCTCTGTCAGACGCATATTGCAGCTGGCTGTTTGACATTCTGTTTGAACTGGAAAAACGTGTGGGAGACAGAGAGTATTCCTTTTTCCAGGGAAGATTTTACGGAAGAGTCAGCGAGATCATCTTTAATGTATGGCTGATGAATCAGAAAGAAGAAATCAAAGAGATTCCTTATATTCATATGGAAGAAATCGACTGGAAGAAAAAAGGAATGGCCTTCCTGAAAGCAAAATTCGGGAAAAAGAAATACGAAGGAAGTTTTTAGGGGAGGATTATGCAATACAGGACAACAAAAAGAGAAAGTTTCTTTCTGATAATCTACACCGTATATATGATCGTATTGCTCCTGTCACAGACTGCGTTTGAGGAAATGGGTGCGGCATCTTCTATCTTTAAGTATGTCCGTTACCTGTGCTATTTCCTGGCAGCACTGCTCATTCTGCAGGACAGTTACCGGGAAAAACAGATCTGGGGCGTGGCAATCCTTGGTGTACTCACGGTGGGAACCGTAGTCTGCTCCGGCAACAGTACGTTCATTTTATACCTGATCATGATTCTCGCTGCAAAGGAAGTCAATGTCAGAACCATCGTAAAGCTGACCTGCATCATACAGGGAGCGATGCTGCTGTCAATCGTGGTCATGTCACAGATCGGTATCATACCGGATTATATCTTTGATGCGTCTACCCGTCAGCGGCACGGACTTGGATTTTTATGGACGACAACAGGTGCGATCCTTTATTTTTACTTTATGGTTCTTTATATTTATTTGCGAGAAGAGCGTGCACACCTGATCGAGTATGTGATTCTGGAGGCAGTAAACTTCGGGTTGTACAAACTGACCGATGCCCGTATGAGTTTTTATCTGTCCACATTGCTGCTGATTTATGTCTATGTCATGCGTTTCTACTGGCAGAACCGCAAGGATCGGATCCGCAAGAACCGGCTTCTGATCGGTGCACCGGCATTTTTCTGTATCCTTGCCGTGGCATGTCAGATTTTTTATATACCGACCGATGCACGTTGGCAGAAGATCAACAGTGTGCTCTCCGGACGACTGGAACTGGGATGCTTTGGATGGAGAGATTATGGCTTTTCTCTGCTCGGAACAAAAATCGAGTGGATCGGTTTCAGCCACAATGCAACGGCAGGAGCTTATAATTATGTAGACTGTTCCTACATGCAGATTTTGTTGGAAAACGGTCTGATTCCGCTTGTCATTATCATAGCTGTATATACTTATATCATGTATATGGCCGTAAAGGAAAAAGATTTTTATCTGCAGACGGCAGTGCTTCTGATTACTGCATTTTCTATAACAGAGCCTCGTCTGCTGAATCTTGCATACAATCCGCTGCCGTTTTTCGGCATCACTTATATCAGCCTGCGTGGCAGAAGTGCGCTGTTCCACCGGGAAGGCCACCGTCTGAACCGGCGTGTGCGGTTTCGTACCACACATGTGAGGCTGAAGGCAAGAAAGTAACAACAATGAATGAATACAGGAATAACGAGAATGAGTAAAAACAACAAATCAGTAAAAGTCAATTTTATTATGAATGCAATCCTCAATCTCTCTGCTGTGATCTTTCCACTGATCACATTCCCGTATGTATCGCGAATCCTGACACCGACAGGAACCGGGCGGGTTTCCTCTGCTGTGGCGCTGGTGACATATTTCGCAATGGTTGCACAGCTTGGTATCCCTACCTACGGTATCCGTGCATGTGCGATCGTCAGGGATGATAAGGAGAAACTGTCCCGGACGGCACAGGAGATCTTTATCATTAATATGATCATGTCAGTGATCGTATACGGAGTATTTTTCGGAGCATTGTTTTTTATCCCGGAAATGGCAGAGGACAAGACGTTGTATCTCATCTGCAGTACAACAATTGTGTTCAATCTTATCGGAATGGAGTGGCTGTATAAGGCACTGGAGGAATACAGCTACATTACAAAACGTTCCCTTTTCTTTAAATTCATTGCGCTGGTGCTGACCTTTGTGTGCATTCATACAAAGGACGATTATTTGTTTTACGGAGTGACAACAATTTTTGCCGCATCCGCATCCAACGTGATGAACTTTATTAACGTAAGAAAATACATTACGCTGAAACCGCTGCGTAATTATGATTTCAAACATCATATGAAACCAATCCTGATCTTCTTTGGAATGTCTGTAGCGACGACGATCTATACAAATCTGGATACGGTTATGCTGAAGTTTATGCAGGGCAATGAGGCTGCCGGTTACTATACAGCTGCCGTTAAAGTAAAAACGGTGCTGGTTGGTGTGGTAACATCCATCGGAACGGTGCTTTTGCCAAGAGTTTCATATTATATCGAGCAGAAACGTCACGATGAGTTCCGCAAGGTGACAGCGAAAGCCATGGAGCTTGTTGTGATGATGGCATTGCCACTGGTGGTTTACTTTATCATCTATGCAAGGGAAGCAATTCTGGTGCTGTCCGGTGCGGACTATATACCGGCCATTATCCCGATGCAGCTCATCATGCCGACGGTATTTCTGATCGGCTTCACGAATATCACCGGTATTCAGATTCTGATTCCGCAGGGCAGGGAGAATATCGTATTGATTTCGGAAATCGTTGGAGCGGTGGTTGATTTTGCAATCAACCTGGTACTGATCCCGAGTATGGGAAGTTCCGGTGCAGCAATCGGAACTCTGGTTGCAGAACTGGCGGTACTGATCGTACAGGCGATTGCAATGTGGAAGTTCCTGATGGAGATCATGAGAAAAATAAAAGCAGGAAAAATCGTACTGGCCTGTGTGCTTGGAACGGTTGTGGCACTTTTGGTGCATCTGCTCCCGATAACGAACAGCTTTATGATTCTGGTCATTACCGCGTTGCTGTTTTTCGGCATTTACGGCGGAGGTCTTCTGTTGATGAAAGAGCCGCTGGTATACGAAGTGGTTGGTCAGATGAAAGAAAAATTCCTGAAAAAGTAAGATGGAGGCAAACATGGAGAAAAGAGAGAGAGAGTATACGAATCTGGATCAGGAACGCATTGTTACCGTTTCTGATCTGTTGAAAGAAATCCTTCGCCGGATTGGACTGGTGATCATTCTTGGTATCATTGTTGCAGCGTTATGCTGTGGCTATAAATATGCCAAAGACAGCAAAGCTGCGAAAGCTGCAAACAGTGAAGATACGACTACGACGATCAAACTTACCGACAAAGAGCAGACGGATGTGAATAATGTCATTGCTGTTCAGGACAATATGAAAGAGCAGCAGGCATATCTGGACAATTCTGTATTAATGCAGATCAATGCATATGACGAGAGCCGTGTGACTTTGCAGTACCGTATCATTACCGGCGACAAACAGCTCAGCAAAGATCTGCTTAGTGCCTATGATAACTATGTGACAAACGGCAGTCTGGCACAGGATATGATCAATCACGGTATCGATATGGATCTGCAGTATCTGACTGAGCTGCTTTACTTTGAAAAAGATTCTGATAAAAAAGATGAGGAAGATTCTGACAGTACTGTGATCACAGATACGCCGGCATTGACCTTTGAAATCAGAGTGATCCATAAAAACCAGAAATCCTGCGAAGAACTGGCAGCAGTTATTCCGGAGTGCCTGAGTGATTTCGAGCAGAAACTGCAGGAATCTACCGGTTCACATGAGCTGAACCTGGTGGACCAGAGCTATGCGGAAGTAGTGGATCAGGGATTATGGACTTATAAAATTGACCGTGTCAATAGTGTTGTTTCCATGAAGGAACGTGTAGATTCTTTAAAAGAGAAACTCAGTGCAGATCAGGTAGCACTGGTAGAAAAAAATCTGCAGAAAGTAGATAAAAAAGATGTTGCCAAAAAAGAAGTTGTAAAAGCGCACATCAGTAAAAAATATGCAGTGCTTGGTCTGGGCATCGGAATTATTCTTGCAATCCTTTATATTGTAATTACTTACATCTGGCGTGGAACCATCAATAACGAAAAAGATGTGACCTATCTGTATGGTGTACAGCTGATGGGAACTTTAAAAGGTAAAAATAAGAAAAGTATGCTGCTTCGTCTGTATGACAACCTCCGGGGAAAGAAACCGGTGGACTTTTCTGTGGAAGAAGCAATCGTATGTGCAGATGTGACCGGTTATTGCAGCAGAAATCAGATTCAGAAGCTGTTATTACTTTCCAGTGAGGAAGTGACAGAGACCGCATGGATCGATACACTGGTGAAAAAACTGACAGAGGCCGGTGTGGAGGCCACTGTAGAGACAGACATCTTATCCAGCGCGGCTGCAAGAGAAAAAGCGGCCGGATATGAAGTGGCTGTTCTGATCGCACAGGTCCGCAGATCTGCATATGACACTCTTGAACAGGAACTGGGCTTTTGCCAGTTACAGAACATTCAGATTGCAGGTGCGATCGTAACCGAATAAAACATTAGGATCACGCACCGGATTCGTGTGTGTTTGACCTGGATCTCAGAATGAGGTAAGAAAAATGGGAAGAATGCGGCTTCTGACCGGGATTTTGTGTCCTGGTCAGAGGGTGCATTTTTACACTTTAAATGACACGGACCACACAGATGTGACCGTGAGAGAAAGAAAAAGGAGCAATCAAATGTCAGTATATGTGATCACGCATAAAAAATTTAACATGATTCCTCAGGAAAATTATAAAGTCTTATTGGTTGGCGCTTACCGCGGCCATGTATACGGAGACTGTTTTGACGATGCCGGTGACAATATTTCAGAGAAAAATGCAAACTACTGTGAGCTGACCGGTGTGTACTGGCTCTGGAAAAATCTGCAGAAAGATGATTATGTAGGCATTGTGCATTACAGAAGACTGTTTTCCAGATCTTTCAGTAAGAGCAAAAAACTTTCGGACAAAGATATCCGAAAACTGCTTGGAAAATATGATATTATTTTACCGTTTAAACAGAAGATGGAGCCGAACGTGCTGGAGCAGTTCTGCCAGATTTCCGGTCTGAAAAAAGATATGGACCGTGTGCGCGGAATCATTGAGCGCCAGTGTCCGGATTATCTGAGATCCTTTGACTCGGTCATGACAGATACGGAAGCGTATCTGTTCAATATGATGATCTGCAGCAGAGAGAAGTTTAACGCATACTGTCAGTGGTTGTTTTCTATTTTTGATGAACTGGAGCCAATGGTAGATCTGTCAGAATACAATGATTATCAGAAGCGTATCTACGGTTTCATCAGCGAACGTCTGCTGAACGTATGGGTGCGTCAGAATGAGCTGAAGGTATGTGAACTTGGCGTAGTCAATACAGAAGAAGACTGGTCTGCGGGCAAGAATTTCCTGACCGCCTGCAAACGTGTTCTGTTATATCATCTACGGTAAGAAAGGACTGGGAGCAATATGAAAATAGCAGCAGTAGTTGTAACATTTAACAGAAAAGAATATTTAGTAAAAAATATCGAAGCATTACTGGCACAGGTCAATGCACCGATGGATATCCTGATTATCGACAACGCAAGTACCGACGGTACAGAAGAGACGATTCGTCATTACATGGATGCAGGACAGATCCTTTATGAAAATACCGGAGAAAACCTGGGAGGCGCCGGCGGCTTTAACTTTGGTATCCGACGTGCTTATGAGGCCGGTTATGATGCGATCTGGATCATGGACGATGACACTTATCCGCATCCGGATGCACTGGAGAAGTTCCTGCAGGCAGACAAAGACCTGAACGGCATGTATGGCTATCTGGCAGGAAAAGTGCTGTGGAAAGACGGCAGCTGGTGCGAGATGAATACCCCGAAATATAAAGGCGGCATGGCAGAAGGCAAGTACAAACAGATCGTACAGTCTTCTTTTGTATCTATGTTTATTCCGCGCAAATCTGTGGCAACCTACGGATTACCGATCAAGGAATTCTTTATCTGGGGCGATGATGTGGAATATACGAGAAGAATCGCACTGCGGGAGCCGAGTTACCTGGTAGAAGACAGCCAGGTGCTGCATGATACCAAAAATAATGTGGGTTCCAACATCGTGTACGATGATGAGCGTATTGACCGTTATCGTTATGCATACCGTAATGAGATGTATATCGCATTGCACGAAGGATGGAAGCGCAGAGTTTATCAGCAGCTGAAGATCTGGTACCATATTGCGAAGATTCTTTTGAAATCTTCCCAGAAGAAGAGAAAAATCAGACTGATCCTGTCCGCATCCAAAGAAGGCAAAACATTTAATCCATCCATCGAATATATATCAGATGGGAGATAAGGAGCAGACAACTATGGAAAAGAAAGTGCGTGTACTGGAAGTATTTGGAGAGCCAATCTCCAATGGCGGTCAGGAATCTTTTGTGATCAACATTGTGCAGCATATCAATCATGAGCATCTGGCCATCGATATGCTGACCCCTTATTATTGTGATAACTCTTATTATGAGGATATCGTAAAATCTTTCGGCGGAACGATCTATACCTTTGGGCTGAGTTTTGAGCCGGGTAAGAGCCGTTTCAATATCAATGATAAAATTGATGCGTTTTTCAAGGAGCATCCTTATGATGTGGTGCATATTCACAGCGGAAGTATTTCTATTCTGTGCATTATGGCACATTTTGCAAAGAAAAACCATGTGAAGAAGATCATTGTACATTCCCACTGTGCGGCGGAGCACAAGACGTTAAAATACCGTCTGACCAGGATGGCGTCTTACCCATATATCATGAGTGCACCGACGGACTACTGTGCCTGTTCTGTGGTAGCCGGTGAGTGGAAATACCCGAAGGCAATCGTAGATCACAAACTGAAAGTCCTGAAAAACGGTGTGGATCTGGAGAAGTTTGCATTTAATGAAGAGACGAAGTGTGAGATCCGAAAGAAGCTTGCGATTCCGGAAGATGCTTTTGTATTGGGACATGTGGGACGTTTCAGTTATCAGAAAAATCATGAGTATCTGATCCGTATTTTTGCGGAAGTGAGAAAACGGAATGAGCACGCAGTGCTGATGCTTATCGGTGACGGTGAGAACAAGCCGGATGTGAAAAAACAGATCGAGGAGCTGCATCTGACAGACAGCGTCCGTTTCTGTGGTCTGGTAAATAATGTCAACGACTATATGCAGGCCATGGATGTCTTTGTACTGCCGTCCCGTTATGAGGGATTGCCGATCGTAGGTGTTGAGGCGCAGGCAGCAGGTCTCCCGGTCATTACATCCGTAAACGTATCTGAGGAACTGGAAATCTCCGATCTTGTGACATTCCTGGAACTGAAGGAAGATGTATCCGAGTGGGCAGACAAAATTTTGAGCTATGAAGGAAAAGAACGTGAGGATGCATCGGAGCAGATCCGTTCTCATGGATACGATGTACAGTTTACGGCAGATGAAATTGAGAAAATGTATCTGTCCTGATTCTGAAGTCAAAGGAGTATAGCACGGCAGTTCCGAATGCTTTCGATGAAAGAAGCATTCCGAATCTGCCCGGTGTAGAAAGAGGGGACATAGACTTGAATAAAACCGAACCAAAGACAGCCGTGAAAACGGGAAGAGTCCAATGGATCGATTTTGCAAAAGGAATTGCAATCCTGGCAACGATACTGGGGCATACGGCGGACGTCGGAAAAACAGGAAGCGATGTGCGGGCATTGATTTTTTCCTTCCACATGCCATTGTTTTTTATCCTGTCGATTCTGACATATCGCTGCTCCAACTCTTTGGAAGAGTATAAAATGAAGCAGAAAAAGGCAGCAAAGCATCTGCTGGTTCCGGCGGTGGTCGTATTTGCCATCGCGACAGTGATTGAGTGTGTGCAGGATACGACATTGCTGACACAGTTTGAATACTGGCAGGAAAAACTGTATACGTTTATCATCGGCAGTGGTACCTCCGTGGAGTACAGTGGGATTTCTGTAGCCGCTTTCGGAATTGCCTGGTTTTTCTTTGCGCTGTTTATCGGAAGAGCGATTTTTGACTATATCCATCTGAGTATGAAGGAAGATTCCCAGATTCTGGTGGTGTCCATGATCGTAGGTGCCATTGGAATGATCTGGGGTATGCTGATGCAGCTGCCGTTTTCTCTTGATATTGCACTGGCGATCATGCCGTTTTTCTACTGGGGTTATCGGATGAAAAGGACGAGATTGTAGAATTACACATT
>ENA-OQKO01000671-OQKO01000671.1-human-gut-metagenome-genome-assembly--contig:-NODE-671-length-29251-cov-7.193449_pt1 | contig 29251 bp, 20 predicted proteins | sample MGYA00242777_ERZ504796 | MGnify/ENA primary metagenome ERZ504796 (study PRJEB26092, sample SAMD00036404) | human gut metagenome | host: Homo sapiens | study: EMG produced TPA metagenomics assembly of... | reverse complement strand
CTGCTCCAAACCTTGTAAGTGGTAGTCCTACGGCAAGGAATACCTTTGCCTCTGCAAGACCTCTTCTTTTAAGTTCCTTAGCAACTGCTGCAAGAGTGAGAAGATAAAAGCTGTCATCTTCGACCTTGGTATCCTTTACTTCCTGCCTCACAGTTCCAACCTTATAGAACTTTCCTTCATACTCAAGTACATCGCCGAAAAGTGCCGGAGTTGTTGTAATCTCCTTAACACCTGTGACAAATACCTGAGAGATTGTTTTCATCATTGACCAGCCATGATCAATGCCGATTACTTCTAACTTGTTATTCATGTTCCTTTCACTCCTTTTCTGTATTGTCTGCATTATTGTTTTGCAAAATTTCATATAATTACCCACACCCTTTCAAGTGCTCAGTTTTGTCAGATGCAGGAATATCATCAGACCTGCCATAAAAATGCTTTCTCACTAATTTCTCATACAGTTCATCACTCTCTGCCTTAACTTTCATAAGACAGTAGAGAACCACTGTACTAATAATGATTACGAACCAAATTAACACCTTGCCCATTCGACCACTCCTCTCAAATAAAAAGAGGACCAAATCAGCTGATGGAATATTCCATCTCAAGTGCTAATTTAGTCCTCACTAAATGTTTTTGATATAAAATTGTACCTAATCTAAGCGCACAGATTCACTCTCAGACTGATTGTGGACATCTGTGATGCTGACTTGAATTTTCGGTTTAATATTGCAGCGCTGCCCTATCTTTACCGCTAAAATGGTATAAAAATAAGGACTAAATTAGTGCTAACCCCTTGATTTTACTGGGTTTCTCTAACTTTGTCCTTATTATAACGCGCTCATCATCCAAAACAATACAGTCAAATGCGTCTTTCGCATATTGAAGCAGATGTTCATCTCGATTCAATGTCTGAACTGTCGCAAACACATAATCTGCTTCATATTCATGATAACCGGCACCAACCAGTCCCATAGATACGGTATTTGCAAATACTTTCTCGTAAGATTTTCTTGTCTGTCTGGCAAGCTGGCCTCTGTGGACTAAAAAGAGAACTCTCCGAAAGCCAAGCTCACGCATTGCAAATGCAGAGGCATATGTTTTTCCTGTTCCGGTAGCAGAAATAAGAAGCGCCCGTTTTTCCCCTGCTGCAAGAATTTTTTTCAGATTTGTGATAAACCCAACCTGCATACTGTTCGGCTGTAACGTATATTTTTCAATTGACGTTATCTCATCTAATTTTGCAGCTTCCCTCTGATGTTTTATGATCTGATACCGTTCTTTATAATTTTCATAAAAAGTATCAAATGATAAAGCATACGGCGAATTCCACAGTTCTTTAAACTCAGCAACGATTTCTTTCGCCATCTCCCCCTGTTCGGTTGAGATCAGCTTTGTATTCCATTCACGATTACTGGTAAGCGCCGCACTTGTAATATTCGAACTGCCGATAATGATCCGGTAAATTTCGTCTTTTCTAAAAATATATCCTTTGGTATGAAACCCTTCGTCCGCTGCTTCCACATCATACATCTTTAAGGTAATATTCGATAAATCATTCAGCTTTTTTAATGCCCCAGGTTCACTGAAATTCAGATAATTTGTGGTTAAAATTTCCCCGGGAATATTTTTGTTTTCCAATTCTTTTAGTGTCTGAAGAAGCGGTGTGATGCCACTCATCGTGATAAATGCCACACTGATCTGAAACCTGTCACATTTCAAAAGTTCATCCTCAACGGATGAGAGCACCTTCTTTCCCTCTTTATGGTTATTAGACACAAACTGCGGTCGATAAAGGCTGTTAGATGCAGCCGAACCATTGATATATGCCGTTTCAAATCCCAATCGTAACTCATCAATTTTACTCATTTTTTCTCCTGATACTGCCAGTTACCAAACCCACAGTTTTACCAATGAAACAATTCTCAAAACACACTACATCCAGTATATTCCTTATTACAAACGTTTTCAACAAACATTCCCACGAATTCTCCATCAACTTTTCTTGATTTGTGAAATTGTTAATGTTATCATAAATGAAAACAAGGATAACAGGAGAGATTCTAGTGTGAAAAATAAGCTCGATAGCTTATTTTTCGCACGGCTATTTGTTTCTGAGCAAAAACAAATAGCTTCTATGACAAGGCATAAAAAAACATGCCTACGAGAATTTGAGATTCTCGTCGCCTCTTCGCAACAAGTTGCTCAGAAATGAGGATTACTATGGAAAATAAAGCATTAGAGATGCATAAACAGTGGAACGGTAAATTAGAGACCGTTGCCAAATCTAAAGTAAAGAGCCGCGAAGATCTCGCGATTGCGTACACACCGGGCGTTGCAGAGCCTTGCAAGGTCATTGCCAAAGATCCTGAGGCAGCTTATACATATACCATGAAAGCCAACACCGTTGCCGTTGTTTCCGACGGAAGTGCCGTGTTAGGCCTCGGCAATATCGGTGCATACGCAGCTATGCCGGTTATGGAGGGCAAATGCGTATTATTCAAGGAATTCGGCAATGTCAACGCTGTTCCGATCTGTCTTGACACACAGGATACCGAAGAGATCATCGCTACCGTTAAGAACATTGCACCGGCATTCGGCGGTATCAACTTGGAGGATATCTCCGCACCACGCTGCTTTGAGATTGAGGAACGTTTAAAAGAAATGCTCGACATTCCGGTATTTCATGACGACCAGCACGGTACTGCTATCGTAGTACTTGCAGGTATCATCAATGCATTAAAGGTGACCGGCAAGAAAAAAGAGGACTGCCGCGTCGTTGTAAACGGTGCTGGATCTGCTGGCGTTGCCATCACAAAATTACTTTTAACATACGGTTTTAAAAATGTGATCATGTGTGACCGTGAGGGCATCATCGGAAAAGATTATCCAAGCTTAAACTGGATGCAGCAGAAAATGACCGAAGTAACAAACCTTGCAAATGAGCATGGAACACTTGCCGATGCATTAAAAGGTGCTGATATTTTTGTTGGTGTTTCCGCACCAAACATTGTAACACCGGAGATGGTATCTTCCATGAATCACGATTCCATCCTGTTTGCAATGGCAAACCCGGTACCGGAGATCATGCCGGACGTTGCAAAAGCAGCCGGTGCACGCGTGGTCGGAACCGGAAGAAGTGACTTCCCGAATCAGGTCAACAACGTTGTCGCATTCCCTGGTATCTTCAAAGGCGCCTTAGAGGGACGTGCCACACAGATCACGGAAGAAATGAAACTTGCCGCCGCAGAAGCGATCGCAGGTCTTGTTTCCGAGGATCAGTTATGTGACGAATTTATCATGCCGGAGGCTTTTGACCCGCGTGTCGCAGAAGTTGTAAGCGAAGCTGTCAAATCCCATATCAAATGATGATCTGGGGCGACAAACGGTATCATTCTTTAGATTATGAATTAAAACAGACTTTCGGGGAAAAGGTCTACCGCCTTTCCTTAAACGGCGGTATGACCTGTCCAAACCGCGACGGTACTCTGGGGAACCGTGGCTGCATTTTCTGCAGTGCAGGCGGTTCGGGGGATTTTGCCGCCGCGCCTGACTTGTCTGTTCATGCGCAGATTCTTTCCGCCAAAAAACGGATTCAGGCAAAAACAGGCTGTAAAAAGTTCATCGCTTATTTTCAGGCATATACCAATACCTATGCACCGATAGAATATTTAAGACGGATCTTTACGGAAGCCATTGAAGAACCGGATGTGGCAGCATTGTCCATCGCAACCCGCTGTGACTGTCTTCCACCGGATGTCTTAGATCTCCTCGACGAGTTAAACCGCAGAAAACCGGTCTGGATTGAACTTGGACTTCAGACTATCCATGACAAAACACTTCACGCGATCCGAAGCGGTTTTACCCTCTCCCAGTTTGAGCAGGCGGTAACAGATTTGCATAAAAGAAACATTCCGGTCATTACTCATCTGATCCTTGGACTTCCGGGTGAGACAAAAGAAGATATGCTCTCCTCCGTCCGTTATGTTGGCAGCCTTCCGGTCACCGGAATAAAACTCCAGCTCCTTCATATATTGAAAGGAACCTATCTTGGGACTGCCTATATGGCAGATCCGTTTCCACTTTTTACACTGGAGGAATACTGTGACCTGATTGCAGACTGCATCGCACTGCTGCCGCCGGAGATCGTCATCCACCGGCTCACAGGGGACGGGCCGAGGAATCTTTTACTTGCACCCTTATGGAGCACCGACAAAAAAAGAGTTTTAAATACGATCCAGAAATGCCTGCGTGAGCGTGACCTCTGGCAGGGAAAGAATATCTGATTATAAAAGAAAGAGGGCATCTATATTATGGCAGAACCAATCACAATCTATAAACTGACAATTTTAAACATGCTCGATAAAGTGGATTTTCCATTGACCAACACACAGATATCTAATTTCTTTTTAGAGCAGGATTACACGGATTATTTCCGCGTCCAGCAGGTATTAAGCGATCTTGAGGACGCAAGTCTCATCCACGCAGAATCCACACACAGCAATACACAGTATACCATTACTGCTGCCGGTAAGGAGACGCTTGGTTTTTTCAAAGATAAGATCACGCCTGCAATCGAACGCGACACCACTGCATTCTTAGAAAAAAATAAATTAGAACTGCGCAGCGTTAACTCCATCCTTGCTGATTATTACAAAACACCAAATCAGGATTATGCAGCGCGCTGTCAGTTCCGTGTACATGAAACCAACCTGATCGACCTGACACTTACCGTAAAAACCCGGGAACAGGCGCAGGCGATCTGTGATAACTGGAAAAAACAAAATGAAGACGTCTATGCATATCTCATGGATCTTCTGCTGAAATAAATGGAGGCTTTATGGCAAAACAATATTTCAAACCCGGCAACATGCTCTACCCGCTGCCTGCCGTCATGGTAAGCTGCCAGTATCCTGCCGGAAAAGAGGATGCGCTCTGCACCAATCCAGCCCTTGCCGGGAAACCGAATATCATCACCGTAGCGTGGGCAGGTACCGTGTGTACCAATCCACCGATGTTATCGATCTCTGTCCGCCCGGAACGCTACTCTTACCACATGATCGAAGAATCCGGCGAATTTGTTGTAAATCTGACAACAGAGCAGTTAGTCCGTGCGACCGATTTCTGCGGTGTCCGCTCCGGAAAAGATATTGACAAATTCAAAGAAATGCATCTGACACCGCTCCCCTCGAAGGAGATTTCTGCACCGGGTATTGCGGAAAGCCCGGTCAACATTGAATGTAAAGTGCGGGAGATCAAACCGCTCGGCAGTCACACCATGTTTCTTGCCGATGTGGTGAATGTTACCGTAGACGATAAATTTTTTGATGAAAAAAATACCTTTCATCTCAATGACACCGGACTTGTCACTTACTCCCACGGTGCCTATTTCCTGCTTGGCAAAAAACTTGGCACCTTCGGATACAGTGTTGCAAAAAAGAAAGCAAAGAAACGGAAATAACCGCCGTTTCTTTGCTTTTTTCTTACATATATTTGCTGTTTAACAAATCATTTTTCGCAAGTTCAATCGCTTTTTCCACTGTGCCCTGTTCAAACGGATTCATCAGATGTGCATAGCGCAGTGTCTCTAAATAGCTCATGCTTCCACCGCATTTACAGAGATTTAAGTAATCTTTCCATGCATCCTCATGATTTTTTCTGTCCTTAGTCTTAAACTCCATCGCTCCCATCGTCGTCAGTGTATAGTTGATGTAATAGAACGGGTAGAGATAAATATGCAGCTTGTGATACCAGTAGCCGCCGCGGTCAAAGAAATCATCTGCCTCATATTTTCTCCACGGCATGTAGGTTTCCTCTAATTTCTTCCATGCAAGTGTGCGCTCCTTCGGTGTCATATCCGGATTGCTGTAGCAGATATGCTGGAATTCATCGACTGCAACACCAAACGGTACGAATGTCAGTGCATCCTGCAAATGTGCAAAACGGTATTTATCTGCCTGCTCTCCAAAGAATTTTTCTGCATACGGATAAGCAAACTGTTCCATCGCCATGGAATGGATCTCTGCAATATCCGTGGATTCGCTGTAATATGCTGCGATCGGCTGGCTGCGCATTGCCATATATCCTGCAAACGCATGACCTAACTCGTGTGACAGTACCTGCATATCAAAGATCGTCTGATTGAAACAGGAAAATACAAACGGTGCTTTGTAGCGGTCAAGGGATGTCATATATCCGGTGGATGCCTTGCCCGGTTTGTTTTTTAAGTCCATCAGCTCATGGTCGATCATAAAGTCAATGAATTCTCCTGTCTCAGGGCTTAATTCATGATACATTTTTCTCGCCTGATCCACCATGAAATCATCATCCCCTGCCGGAACTGCATTGCCATCCGGGAATACACGTTTTTCATCATAAAACATCAATGTATCCACGCCGAGACGTTTTCTCTGTGCCTCATATAATTTTTCACACAGAGGTACTAACACGGTACGCACCTGCTCACGGAAAGCAGCTACTTCCTCCATGCCGTAATCGGTACGTCCCTGCTGCATATATCCAACCGGGATAAAGTTCTCATAACCAAGATTTTTTCCCATCTGTGTACGGATTTTGATCAGTTCATCCCAGATCTCTTCCAGGCGTTTTTCATTGCCATGGTAAAAATCAGAGTAAGCCTTTACAGCAGCCTTTCGTACTTCACGTTCCTCATGTTCAAAATACTTCTGTACCCCGTACAGGTTTAACGTTTTTCCGTCAAACGGGATTGCTGCGGTTGCCATCATTTTTTCATATTCCCTGCACAGTCTTGACTCCTGCTGCATCAGTGGGATGTTTTCCTCACAGAATGTCTTTTTCTGCAGATCCATCTGTGCAAAATACTGTTTTCCATATTCGTTTTCAATATCGCCGCGGAATTTTGATTCCATCAGGGCATCATTCATAGCCAGAAGCTTCGGCATAACGGTCGGCACCATATCGTTGATATATGCATCTTCTTTTTCATAGAACTCATCTGTAGTGTCTAATGTATGGCGGATGGATGCGATCGTACAGTCCGTCGAAAAATTTTTCGACATTTCTTCCATCTGCTCCATATATCCTTTTAATTCTCCATAGGATGCTGCATTTTTGATCTTTTCCGTGATCTCCTCTGCAAATGCACCTGTTTTTTCAAAATCTGGTCTTTTATATTCCAGTGTGCTGAATTTAAAATCTTCCATGTTTCATTTTGTCCTTTCTTCCTGCATTTCTATATGTTATTGGTCTTTGACCATAACAGACTTTTATTCTGCGCTCTCATTTTTGTCTTTCGCAATGTTTTCTGTCATCTGCTCTTTCACTTCACTTTCAGTTTTCTTCTCATTCTTATGACGGATTTTTTCCCACCATCCAATGATTTTTTCTGCCGGCTGTTCCTGTTCTGATTTCTGCCGTGCTGCTTCCCGCTCCGCTTTGCGTGCTTCCCGTTTCGTACGTCTTTCTTCTTCCTTTTCTTTGCGCACTTTTTCTCTCTGTGCCTTCTTCGCGTTTTTCCGCTGTAATTTTTCAAGTGCTTTTTCTTTCAGACGTACTTCCTTTAACGCTGCCTTTTCCATCTCTTTTATGTAACTGTTTGCTTTTTTGCGGTTGCGCTTATCCACACGGTATGGGTCGTAAGCAAAATAAGATACCGCACCGAGCATCAGAACAACCACGCCAGCGATCACAAAGATCGGAACTAACATATCATATTCCTTAAATTTCAGTTCGTAACATACAAACACCGTCAGCATCACAGGGTAAAGTAACAGATATAAAACCTTGATCAGCACCTCAAAAAACGCTGCCTGTTTCCTGCCATTTGAAAGAAGTGTGCCCTCGATTGCCGTATAAAATGCCATAAAAATACAAAGTTCCGAACCAAATCCATGCAGAACACCGCACACTGCCACTAAGATCAGCGACAAAAAAAACAGCGCAAACGCAGCCCCCTGATACCATGCATTGCGCCGCTCCTCCATGCCCTGAAGTTTATCCTCACTAATACCATGCATCCGGTAAACTTCCGTTCTGATATGGCGCTCAAACTCCTCATTTAGCTTCTGTTCTTCTTTTGTATTCTTCAGATTTGCTTCCACGGAGTCGATCATCTGATTGATATATTCCTGCTGCTGTCTGATCCGCTTGCTGCGAAGCTGCTCTAATTCATTCTGCCGCTTTGCTTCCTCTTCAAGCTTTAAAACTTTCCCGATGCGCGGATTTTTGACTTCCATCTGCATGTAATCCGGTTCTGTTTCCATCTTCACATCTTCGCTCTCTATGATAACCGGATCTTCTACCTGTTCCTGTTCCATAACATTCTCTACATTTACATTTTCCTTTTCTGTGGCACTCTGTTCTTTTGCTTTTTTCTTTTCCACGGCACTCTGTTCTTTTTCAGTTTCAGTTTTCACGGAACTTTGTTCCTGAAATTCCTCTTCTGCCATACTGCTCTTCTCCTCTGTTTTATTTGATTTCCCAGTATAATTTATTTCAATATTATACAAAAATAAAACCAAAGAAGCAATATACACACTTTCCCTATTGTCTAATAGGATCTGTCTTTCAGGATTGATTTCAGATCCATCGTGTAATCAAAATATCCTTCCTCCACATACTGGACTTTATCGACCTCTTCCCCGTTTTCCATATGCCGGATCGTCTGTTCGACCAAAGGGGCTGTCAGCGGATTGCACTCAAAATCAGCCATGATCTTCTCATCCTGCATCACCGTAAGCGCATCTTTTACTGCATCAAATGAGATCACGATCACATCACCATCTGTTCCCATTTTCTTTCCTGCCGCCTCAAGCGCATCGATCACGCCAAACGTCATATTGTCGTTTTCACTGATCACAACATCGATATCATCGTACTTCTCTAAAAAATCTTCCATGACTTCCTGACCTTTTGCCTGTGTAAAATCGCCCGACTGTTTTTCAAGCATCACCCAGTCTGAGTGTTTTTTTAATATTTTTTCAAAACCGTCCGACCGCCCGATCTGTGCGGAGGAACCTGACGTCCCCTGCAGTGTGACTAAATGGATCGTCTCATCTTCTCTTCCCTGTTCTTTTAAATAATTTTCAAGCCACTCCCCCGCCTTTATTCCCTCTTCACAAAAATTACTTCCTACCCAGCAGCTGTAAAGGCTTTCATCGCCGACTTCCACGGTACGGTCAGAGAGAATGACAGGGATTCCTGCCTCCTTTGCCTCCTCAAGCACCGCTTCCCATCCCGTTTCCACAACCGGATCTAAAATAATATAGTCCACATCCTGTAGGATAAAGTTGCGGATCGCCTTGACCTGATTTTCCTGTTTCTGCTGTCCATCCTCAAAAATCAGATAATAACCGTTTTCTTCCGTAAAAATATTTTTAAATGACTGCGTATTCGTTGTTCTCCAGTCTGACTCTGAACCGACCTGTGCATAGCCTACCACAATACACCCATCATGACCTGCCATCTCCTCCGTGTCCAGTCCATTCGTGCGCTGCCCTCTTTTTTCTCCACATCCTGCCAGCAAAAATATTGCCCCAAGTACCGTGATTCCTGCTGATACCCACCTTTTGTTTAACATATCTCCTCCGAACCCATAACCTCTGCTTTTCATTATATACCAAAAAGCCGCCGCACATAAATAGAGAATTTTCTCTGTGCGACAGCTTTTTCTTATTCACTTTATTATTTACTGCTCTCTTTCATCTTTGCAAAAATACTCTGTAACACAATAAAGAAACAAAGTAATGCTGCAACTGCGATGCTCGACCAGGAACTTAAGAGCTTACCATTGGTCTTTACCAGAGTTGAGATTGTACCGTTGATCAGTACACCGAAGAAGGAACCGATCACATTTCCAACTCCTCCGGTCAGGAGCGTTCCACCGATAACGGATGATGCAATGGCATCCATCTCTAATCCAAGTGCCTGCTGCACGTTGCCGGACATGGTATTCAAGCAATAGCAGATACCGCCGATCGAACAGAGGAAAGAAGATAACACATAAGCTTTTAATTTTGTCTTTTTCACATCAAGTCCCATCATGGTCGCTGACTGCTCACTGCCGCCAACTGCATAAAGACTTCTTCCGAATTTGGTGTAGCGGAGCATCAGAAATACCACGACTAACACTACCAGTGCCACAACCACGGAAATACGGATAAACGGTACCTGTACCACGCCTTTACCATTGACATAAGATCCAAACGGAAGTTTGATCTTGGCATTTGCAAGTTTTACAAAAAATTCATTGCTGCTGATCGATACCTGATCCGTACAGATCACAGCCGTCATACCTCTTGCGAAGAACATTCCCGCCATCGTCACAATAAATGGCTGGATATTTAAATATCCGACACAGAAACCCTGTACAATTCCAAATACAACGCCGATCAAAAGGACCAGAATACAAAGAACCACTGCGTTCATGTTCCATCTCTCCATTCCGACCGCAAGAAACATACAGTCCATAGCTACAAGAGAACCAACCGAGATGTCGATTCCGCCTGTCAGCATAACACATGTCATTCCACAGGTAATGCATAAGAGTCCCGCATTATTGATCAGTACATTTAAAAATGTCTGCAGGTGTGTAAATCCCTTATTTGCATAAATCGCACATCCGACTGCATACATGACGAAGAATAAAACGATTGTGATGATCAAAAGTACCGTGTTTCCATTCATTTTCTTTTTCTTCATTATGCGACACCTCCTTTTGCCAGCTGTCTTTTTGCAGACATCTTTTTCATATAATCCTTAAACGGAGGCGCCTGGATCGCAACGATGATGATAACAATGACCGCCTTGTATACCGGTGCCTGTTCGGTGGAAACACCCAGCGCATACAGTGTTGTCGTGATCGCCTGGATCGTATATGCACCGATAATAGAACCGGTAAGACGGAACTTTCCGCCGCCAAGACTGTTACCGCCAAGTGCAACTGCAAGAATTGCATCCAGCTCAAAGTTTAATCCGATATTGTTAGAATCTGCAGAACTGATACGGGAAGATGCCACAATTCCGGCAATTCCGGCGCAAAGTCCACAGACAATGTAGCACAGGAAAATAATTCTTTCTGATTTGATACCTGCAATACGGGAAGCCTTTTTGTTGATACCAACACTCTGTACATATAACCCCAGCGCCGTCTTTTTTAGTATCAGGGAAGTGATTATGATACATACGGCTGCCACAACAATCGGTGTCGGGATAAATCCAAGATATCCACCAAAAATTTTAAAGGAATCCTCTCTTACATACACAATCATATTATTACATAATAACAGACCGATCGCTCTTGCTGCCGAGAATAAAATAAGCGTTGCGACCATCGGCTGTACATTCAGATACGATACTAAAAATCCGTTAAATGCACCGCAGACACATCCGATCAGGATACCGCCAAGCACTCCGATGATAAGCGGTCTCGCCAGTTCATTCGTGGAGGAAACTCCATAGCCTGCAAGCAGCATACAGCAGAACGACGCTGCCAGTGACATGACCGAACCAACGGAAATATCAGTACCTGCAGAACAGGATACAACCAGAGTCATTCCGATCGCAAGGATCGCGATCTCACTTCCACGGTTTAAGATATCGATAATACGTCCATACAATACTCCGTTTCGAATGGAGATCGTAAAGAAATTAAATGCAAAATTTCCCGATGCAACATCGTAAATGATATTTACCGCCATTACCAATAACATACAAAAGATAGGCAGAAACAGCGGTTTGCTGATCAGTTTCTTTATATTATTCATTTGTGCCACCTCCTGCGATCGCCTGCATTACATGTTCCTGTGTCAGATTATCCGTGATCTCACCGACTTTTTCCCCATCTCTTAATACGACAAGTTTCGAACAGGTTCGAAGCATCTCTTCGATCTCAGAAGAAATAAAGATCAGGCTCTTTCCCTCCTCCGCTAACTGGATCACAAGTTTCTGGATCTCTGTCTTTGTTCCGACATCGATACCACGCGTCGGTTCATCTAAAATTAAAAATTCCGGATCGGTCGCAAGCCAGCGTGCTAAGATCACCTCCTGCTGGTTACCACCGGAGAGCTGTTTAATCAGTGTCTCCCTGTTTGCGGTCTTGATCTGAAGAAGTTCTATGTATTTGTCCGCGATCTCGATCTGCTTACTCATCGGCAGCAGTTTGAATATTCCACGTTTTGCCTGCAGTGCAAGAATAATATTTTCCCTTACCGACAGGTCACCTATGATACCTTCTGCCTTTCTGTCATCCGGCAATAGTCCCATTCCAAGGTTCATGGCATCGATCGGAGCATTGATCTTTACTTCTTTTCCCGCCACTTTCAGTTCTCCGGTCTGATTTTTGTCCGCGCCGTAAATAACACGTGCTAACTCACTTCTACCGGAACCTAAAAGTCCGGTCAATCCGACTACCTCTCCCTTATGGATCTGTAAGTCAAACGGTTTGATTTTTCCTTTATGGCTCAATCCCTTTGCATCGATAAACAGCGGTTCCTTTGAAAAGTCTTTCGCCTGCTCTGTTTTTACGGCCGCAAGATCATCAAAATCTTTTCCCATCATTGCCGCAACCAGACGCACCCTCGGCAGTTCTTCGATTGGATATTCCCCGACTAATTTACCGTTTCTGAGTACTGTGATACGGTCACAGACCGCATAGACCTGCTCTAAAAAATGGGTTACAAACACGATTGCAACTCCCTTTTCTTTCAGCTGACGCATCAGGGTAAATAATTTTTCTACTTCATGGTCATCCAACGATGACGTCGGCTCATCTAAGATAAGTACTTTACATTCCATATCCACCGCTCTCGCGATTGCGATCATCTGCTGCAGGGCAAGTGAATATTCTTCCAGATTCTGCGTTACATCAATTTTTATATCCAGACTGTCCATGATCTTTTCCGATTTTGCGACCATGGTCTTCCAGTCGATCGTTCCAAGTTTTGTTTTCGGTTCCCTTCCAATAAATAAATTCTCTGCAACACTAAGATTCGGGCAAAGATTTACCTCCTGATACACAGTGGAAATGCCCTTTTTCTGTGCATCCAGCGTCGAATGATTGACAACCGGACCATCGATGCCCTCCACATGTATTTCTCCTGCCTCAAATGCATTGATTCCTGTCAGACATTTGATCAGCGTAGATTTTCCGGCACCATTTTCCCCCATCAGTGCCATGATCTCACCTTTGCGTAATGTAAGATCCACATGATCCAATGCTTTTACTCCCGGAAATGTCATGGTTATTCCGCGCATGGTCAATACAACATTACTCTCCATCTTCCTTCACCCTTTCTTTAAAATGGGAGAGACCAGATGGTCTCCCCCGCATTTTATGCCATCAGGTTTGATTAGTACTGGGCATCTACGATTTCTTTTGTGACAACGGTCAGATCCTGATCTTCTCCATTTACGTTGATCGTAGAAAGGACATCCTCATTTACGAACCAGTGTTCTGTCATGTATACTTCTTTCTCCGGAGTCTCACCAGCCTGAAGCTGTTTGATAACTTCCTCTACGAACGGAGCTGCAAGCGGGTTACACTCAAAGTCTGCATTGATGTCACCGGACATTACATACTCAAGTCCTGCGGTACATGCATCAAAGGAAACAAGGATCACATCACCATCTACACCGTAGGAGATACCAGCTGCCTTCATTGCATCCATTGCACCGAATGCTTCGTTATCGTTCTGGCATACAACAACATTAAATTTACCTTCATAACTCTTGATGTAGGACTCCATGACTTCCTGTCCGCCTGCCTGTGTGAAATCACCTGTCTGGGAATCTAAGATATTCCATCCATTTGCATCTGCAATCTCTTTAAATCCGTCGGTACGTCCGATCGTTGCGGAAGCTCCGGTAGATCCCTCGATCACAAGTACATTGACATCACTAATGCCCTTTGCATCTGTATATGCTTTTAACCACTCTCCTGCTGCAAGACCTTCTGTCTTGAAGTTAGAACCTACCCATGAAACATATTTATCTGAGTCATCGATCGTACGGTCAATGACAATAACCGGAATTCCTGCTTCCTCGCACTCTGTCAGTACAGTGTCCCATCCGGTTGATACGATCGGATCGATGATGATATAATCAACATCCTGCTCGATAAATCCTCTGACTGCCTCTAACTGTACTGCAGAATCATTATCACAGTCTACAAACTGAAGATCGTATCCATTGTCTGCGGAAAAAACACTTAAACAGGAATCTGTGGAAGCGGTACGCCAGTCAGATTCGTGTCCAACCTGTGCAAAACCAATTGTAACCGTATCACCGCTTGCTGCGGAGCTCTCTGTTCCGGCTGCCTCTGCGCTGTCATCTGTCTGATCTGCAGCAGCTGCATCATCTGTTTTTGCTGCGGCATCATTGGATGCACCCGCATTACCTGTTGACGTGTTTGCGCTGTTTCCGCATCCTGCTAACATTGTTGCCCCTAATGCCATACACATTACCATACTCACCAATTTTCTTTTCATTTCAAAAACCTCCCATAGTTTTTTTAGATTTGGTTTCGTTGCTAACCATGGTCTAATTATAACTGTGAGAGGTTTTTATGAATACCGAATTAAATTTGAATTAAGTATAATTTTTTACTAAATTGTGAACAGCTTTCATATATTTCGGTAAAAAAGTGTATTTTTTTTGGAAAAATGTGTATTTTTTATGAACTGCTTTCTGTTCTTACCGGAATTCTTACCCAGACTTCCGTTTCTTCCCCGTAGGTACTCTGCACTTTCAGTCCATATTCCGTGCCATAATGCAACTGGATGCGTTGATTGACATTAAACAGTCCAAAGCCGTCATTTTCTTTTTTCGTATTGCCATCCTCTTTTAACATCGCGCATACTTCTGCAAGTCTCTGTTTATCCATCCCGATCCCGTTATCTTTTACCTTAAAGATCAAGACATCCGCACAACGCTCCGCCGAGACCGTGATATGTCCCTTTCCACGCTTGTTTTTTATGCCATGGTAAAGTGCATTTTCCACTAACGGCTGAAGTGTCAGTTTGATGACCTCATAACCGTAATATTCCTCCGGAATCGCAATCTCATAATCTAAAATGTCCCGGTAGCGGAACTGCTGGATCTCTAAATAGCTGCGGATATGCTCTGTCTCTTCTTTCACGGAGACAAACTCCCTTCCCTTACTCAAAGAAGTCCTGAAAAATGTGGACAGGGAGGACACCATCATTACGACCTCGTCTGTCTTTTTTGACTCGGCAAGCCAGATGATATTATCGAGCGTGTTATATAAGAAATGAGGATTGATCTGCTCCTGCAGCACCCGAAGCTCTGCTGCCCTTAAATTCAACTCCTCCGTATGGATATCTTCCACAAGGTTGCCGATTTTTTCCACCATCTGGTTAAAACTCTTATTTAGCACCTCAATCTCTTCCGGTCCGGTTTTCACCGCCCGGATTCTGAAATCGCCACCCCCGGCAGCCACTGCGGCATCGCACAGCTCCCCGATTGGTTCTGTGATGCCCGTCACGATTTTTCTGCTGACTGCAAATGCACCCACTAAGATCACCAATAAAATACCGCTCGTGATCGCAATCGCCTGCTCCACATCATTACGGATCCCACCCCGCAGATCCTCCATGTTCATGCTCTCGTAATAAATATAATACTGGATCTGTTCCTGGATCAGCTCCGTCAGCACCCTGATATTTAAGTCCAAACTCTCCATATTTGTCTCATAAGATCCACTGACTAACGCATCTTCCTCAATCTCCTGCACCCTTTTTTCAAGGGTGTCAAGACTCTTTAAAATTCGCGAGAGACGCTGTTTCGCATATGCGGAATCGGCATCCTCTGCCAATTCCCCAAACACCTCTCTCGCCTCTTTGATCATCTTTTGCGGCTTTTGTGTATCGACTAACTCCTCCGCACGTTCCGAATTAACCACGATAATGTACATCACATAGTCGATATCTTCCTTGAATCCGATGTTATATGCATTTGCCTTTGTGATCTTCTCCACAATATGGTCATATTTTGACGATACATTGTTGATCATAAAAAGCAAATATGTGATCATAACCGTTAGTGGGATCACACAGATAAGAAGCAGCAGATACAACCTGTTTTTTAATGAAAATTTTTTTCTTACGTTCATAATTTTTCCTGTTCCTGCTCTGGTCTGTCACTCCTGTTTCTGTATTCCCGCGGCGTACACCCCTGTGTCTTTTTAAACAGGTTACTGAAATAATGTGCATCCCGGAAACCGACTTCAAATGCAATCTCCGTGGTCTTAGTCCCGGTCGTCCGCAATAACTGTTTTGCCTTATCCATGCGCACCTTTGTCAGATACTCAACAAACGTCACTCCCGTCTCCTGTCCGAATACAGTGCTGAAATGGCTCGAACTTAAATTTACCTCCGAAGCGACCATATTTAAGGAGATATCCTCATGATTATAGTTATCTTCTATGTAGGCTTTTGCATGTTGAATCAGATTGTCATATCTGCGTTCCATGCCCTGCTCCCGCAGTTCGATCACTGCCCCGAACAGATTTTTGATGTACTCCCTCGCCTGTCCTGCAGTGCCAAGAAAAATTTCCATCTTCTGCGCATCTTTGTACTGTTCCAACAGATTTTCACTGGTATATCCGCTTTTTTCCAACACGGAGACCGCGCTCACATACAGATCCATCAGCACATACTGACGCAGCAGAACCGACTGTAAGCTACCGTTTGAGATTTTCCGGAAATAATCATCCACAAACCCGGATACTTCCTCTTTTCTTCCTGTATACAAAAACTGTTCCACCTGTCTGCGGTCGATCCCGGACACATTGAGTTCCCCAAGATCTAATGTCTCTTTTGTTTCCATCTCATTTTCTATCTTCTTTACCTGTTCCGTGATCTTATTTTTCTCTAAGGAATACCGCTTTGCAAAAAGAAGATTCGCTTCCTCGTAACATTTTTTGATCTCGCTGAACCGTGTGACCGGTATCCCGTATACCGCGGCATAATCGATCTTATTTTCCCCGCAGAGATATATTTCAAGTTCCTGTTCAATGGCATTTTTCAGCTGTTCAAGCGTCACACCATTTTCCTCTTTCAGTACCAGATGATATTCCCCACAGCTTAGTTTTGCGCGGATCACACTCGAACCGTATGCAAAAAACTGTTCCATATGATCTTCAAATGCTTCATCTTTTTCATAAAACGTCTCCGTCCCATCCTCGAAAAAGAGCTGTAACATAAGAACATTGTAGCGCTCCGCTGCCAGTTCGATCTCCTGTTCTCTAGCCTCTTTTAACACCTCCGAAAAGGAGTGCTCACCGGATACGATATGTCGGAACAGTCTTCTTTTTGTAAGTGTTTTCTGTTCTTTTTCGTTTTTTGTCTCTTCCTGTCTGCCTCTCCTGCCGTAAATTTTTTCTGCGATCCGCCTGATTGCTTCTAAAAGCTGTGCACTGGTCACCGGTTTCAGCAGATAGTCTTCCACACCGATCGAGATAGCTTCTTTTGCATAATCAAACTCACCATATCCGCTCAGAATCAGGATACTCGTATCCGGAAGTTCCTGTTTTACGATCCGGCTAAGTTCCAGTCCATCCATAAAAGGCATCCTGATGTCCGTGATCAGGATGTCCGGTTTTAGTTTCTGAATCATCGGATACGCGAGTTCTCCATCACTCGCCTCACCAACAAATTCAAATCCTTCCTCCTGCCATGCAATATTATTTCGTATCCCCTCCCGCATTACAATCTCATCTTCTGCCAGAAAAATTTTCAACATCGTTTCTGTTTCCCCCATCATATCTTCTTCCCGGACTCCCCATCCGCTGGAAAATCTATATGATGAAAATAGCACATTCCATAAAATGTTTCAATAAACAACTTTTGAAAAAGACCGGAGCCGCATGATTTCATATAGTGTCCCAAATCATGTCACTCCGGTCTTTTATTATATTATTTCCATCAACAATTTTTATTTTTCCCTATTGTACCGACAGGTAAGAATATCCCATCAGACTCTCATCCACCGCATGTGCGACCTCACGTCCCTCACGGATTGCCCACACAACAAGAGACTGTCCTCTGTGCACATCACCTGCTGCAAATACATTTTTCACACTTGTTGCATATGCGCCCTCTGCGGTTGAAATGTTCGTTCTTGCATTTAACTCAACACCAAACGCATCTGCAACATATTTTTCTGTTCCAAGGAATCCTGCTGCGATCAGAACCAGATCTGCATCAAGTTTCGTCTCGGAACCCGGCACTTCTGACATTACCATGCGTCCGGTCTTTTCATCCTTTTTGCTCTCTAATTTTACGGTGATAATGCCGTTTAAGTTGCCATTTTTATCTTTTAAGAACTCTTTGACTGTCGTCTGGTAGATACGTGGATCATGTCCAAATACAGCGATCGCTTCCTCCTGACCGTAGTCTGTCTTGCAGACTTTCGGCCACTCCGGCCACGGGTTGTTCTCTGCTCTGGTATCCGGTGCTTTCGGCATCATCTCAAGCTGTGTCACGCTCGCGCAGCCATGGCGGATGGATGTTCCGACACAGTCGTTTCCGGTATCACCGCCACCGATGATGACCACTTTTTTGCCCTTTGCAGAAATATAATTGTTATCTTTCAGGTCGGAATCTAAAAGACTCTTTGTGGTTGCCTTTAAGAAATCCACTGCAAAGTAAATGCCCTTTGCATCACGTCCCGGTGCTTTGATATCACGCGGATTTTTTGCACCGCAGGCTAAGATCACGCGGTCATAATCCTTTAACAGCTTGGCAGCTTTTACGTCTTTGCCCACGTTGACTCCTGTGATAAATTCCACACCTTCTTCTTTCATGATATCCACTTTACGGTCGATCACCCATTTTTCCAGTTTCATATTCGGGATACCATACATTAAAAGTCCGCCGATGCGGTCATCTCTCTCGAATACAGTTACCTGATGACCACGTTTGTTTAACTGGTCTGCTGCCGCAAGTCCTGCAGGACCGGAACCAATGATCGCAACTTTCTTTCCTGTGCGCACTCTCGGCGGTTTTGCTGCTGCATATCCTTTTGCGTAAGCATTTTCGATAATTCCGTGCTCATTTGCCTTGCAGGTAACAGGATCTTCCCAGTGACCACAGGTGCAGGCTGCTTCACAGAGAGCCGGGCAGACACGTGATGTAAATTCCGGGAAGTTATTGGTTTTCTTTAAACGGTTATATGCCTGCTCCCAGTTGCCCGTGTAGACAAGATCGTTCCATTCAGGCACCAGATTGTGCAGTGGACATCCACTTGTCATTCCCATGATCGTCATACCTGACTGGCAGAACGGCACACCGCAATTCATACATCTTGCACCCTGAATCTGCTGTTTTTCCATGGAAAGCGGTATATGAAATTCTTTAAAGTTTTTGATGCGCTCTTTCGGCTCGATTGCCTTTGCGTCTTCTCTCTCATAATCTATAAATCCAGTTGGTTTTCCCATTATTTATATCCTCCATCGTGATGCCATGCGGCAATGCTGCCACATGAACATCTTCCTTATTTAACCTCTTGTGTTTGCATAGAATGCTTCAATCTGCGCCTGTTCCGAGGATAATCCTTTCTCCTCCATCTGAACAATTGCCATCAGCATCCGGTTATAATCGTATGGAATGACCTTTTTAAATTTCGGCAGATATTCACTGAAATTGTCAAGGATTTCTTTTCCTTTTTCGGAATTGGTCAAAGCTACATGTTCTTTGATCATATCCTTTAATTCCATAACGTCATATTTATTGGATATTTCTTCGGAAAATACCATTTCTTTGTTCATTCTTGTATACAGATCATTGTCCTCGTCGAGCACATATGCGATACCGCCGCTCATACCTGCTGCAAAGTTCTTTCCAGTCTTACCAAGGACTACGACACGTCCGCCGGTCATATACTCACATCCATGATCGCCGACTCCTTCAACAACTGCGGATGCACCGGAGTTACGGACACAGAAACGCTCGCCTGCGACACCGCTGATAAATGCTTTTCCGCTGGTTGCACCATAGAGGGCAACGTTACCGATGATGATGTTCTCATCTTTTTTGTATTTCACGCCTGCCGGAGCATAGACAACCAGTTTTCCACCGGAAAGTCCTTTTCCAAAGTAATCGTTGGAATCCCCGACTAACTCTAAGGTCAGCCCTTTCGGGATAAATGCACCAAAACTCTGTCCGCCTGCACCACTGCATTTTACAATAAATGTATCTTCCGGAAGTCCCTCACCACCATATTTCTTTGTGATCTCAGAACCAAAGATCGTACCGAAGGAACGGTCGGTGTTTGTCACTTCCACATCAATACTTCTGCGTTGCTGTTTTTCAAGTGCTGGTCCTAACTGTTTTAAGAGCACCGTGATATCTTTTGATTTTTCCAGTTCGAAATCATAAACCTGTTTCGGATCAAAGATAACTTTCTTTTTCTGGTCTGCAAATGGGTTGTTTAAGATCTTGGAAAGATCAATTTCTTTCTCCCTGCCGCTTAAGTCCTCACGAACCTTTAACAGATCACTTCTGCCGACCATCTCATCGATCGTCTTACAGCCGAGTTTTGCCATGTATTCCCTTAACTCTGCTGCGATGAAACGCATGAAGTTCTCAACATACTCCGGTTTTCCTGCAAAACGTTTACGGAGTTCCGGGTTCTGTGTTGCAATACCTGCCGGACAGGTATCTAAGTTACAAACACGCATCATGACACAGCCTAACGTTACAAGCGGAGCGGTTGCAAAACCATATTCTTCCGCACCGAGCAGTGCTGCGATTGCAACGTCACGGCCACTCATTAACTTACCATCTGTCTCAATGCGGACTTTATTTCTAAGTCCGTTCATGATCAGAGTCTGGTGTGTCTCGGAAAGTCCAAGCTCCCAAGGAAGACCTGCATTGTGGATAGAGCTTGCCGGAGCTGCACCGGTACCACCGTCATAACCGGAGATCAGTACAACCTGTGCACCTGCTTTTGCAACACCGGCTGCAACGGTACCCACACCTGCCTCAGATACCAGTTTTACTGTGATTCTCGCATCACGGTTCGAGTTCTTTAAGTCGAAGATCAGCTGCTCAAGATCCTCGATGGAATAAATATCGTGATGTGGCGGCGGAGAGATCAGAGCCACGCCCGGAGTGGAAAGTCTGGTCTTTGCGATCCACGGATAAACTTTTTTACCCGGAAGATGTCCGCCTTCACCAGGTTTTGCACCCTGTGCCATCTTGATCTGGATCTCCTGTGCACTGACTAAATACTGGCTGGTGACACCGAAACGTCCGGATGCAACCTGTTTGATCGCAGAACAGCGGTTGACACTGCTGTTTTTACTTGCGATACGCTCTGCATCCTCACCACCTTCACCGGAGTTGGATTTTCCATGCAGGCGATTCATTGCGATTGCGAGCGTCTCATGTGCCTCCTGTGAAATGGAACCATAGGACATCGCACCTGTTTTAAATCTCTGTACAATGGAGTCAACACTCTCTACTTCCTCAAGCGGTACACCTTTTTTCGGGTAATTGAAATCCATCAGTCCACGCAGTGTGATCTCTCTTTCTTCCTTATTAACCAGATCCGTGTACTGTTTGAACAGCTCATAGTCACCTCGTCTGGTTGCCTCCTGTAACAGATGGATCGTTGCAGGATTGTAAAGATGCGGGTCTGCTCCGCTTCTCATCTTATGGCGTCCGCGGCTCTCTAAAGTCAGATCGGATTCAAGTCCAAGCGGATCGTAGGCTGCAGAATGAAGCTCATTGACATCATTTTCAATATCCTTTAATGTGATACCACCAATACGGCTGACCGTGTTGGTAAAATATTTGTCAATGACATTTTTATCAATACCGATCGCCTCGAAGATCTTAGAACCCTCGTAAGACTGGATCGTGGAAATACCCATCTTGGATGCGATCTTTACGATACCGTTTAAGATTGCATTGTTGTAATCCTGTACGGCTGCATAGTAATCTTTGTCAAGCATATGCTCGTCCACAAGCTGTTTTACCGTATCCTGTACCAGATATGGGTTGATCGCGCACGCACCATAGCCGAGCAGTGTTGCAAAATGATGTACCTCTCTCGGTTCGCCGGACTCTAAGATCATCGCAACCGATGTTCTCTTTTTCGTTCTTACCAGATGCTGCTGTAAGGCTGAGACAGCAAGCAGTGAAGGAATCGGAACATGGTTCTCATCGATTCCACGGTCAGAAAGGATCAGGATGTTTGCGCCATCTCTGTATGCACGGTCGGCTTCCACAAACAGACGGTCGATTGCCTTTTCAAGGCTCGTGTTTTTATAGTAAATGATCGGGATCACTTCTACTTTAAATCCCGGCACCTTCATGGCTTTGATCTTCATCAGGTCTGTGTTTGTCAGAATCGGGTTATTTACTTTTAGTACCTGGCAGTTCTCTGCCTTCTCCTCTAAGAGGTTACCGTCTTCACCGATATAGACTGTCGTGGATGTTACAACTTTCTCACGGATCGAGTCGATCGGCGGGTTTGTTACCTGTGCAAACAGCTGTTTGAAATAGTTGAATAATGGCTGATGGTCACTTGCAAGTGCAGCAAGCGGTGTATCAATACCCATGGCAGAGGTGCCCTCGCCGCCGTTCTTTGCCATCGGAAGGATTGCTTCACGCAGGGACTCGAATGTATAACCGAAAGCTTTCTGCATTCTCTGGCGCTCTTCCTTGGTGTATTCCGGCACACGCTCGTTCGGGATTTTTAGATCTTCCAGTTTTAAGAGGTTGCGGTCAAGCCATTCACCGTATGGCTGTTTGTTTGCATAAGTTTCTTTCAACTCATCATCGTCGATCACGCGGCCTGCAACGGTATCAACCAGAAGCATTTTACCAGGACGCAGACGCTCTTTTACGAGAATCTTTGTCGGATCGATATCAAGTACACCGACCTCGGAGGAGAGGATCAGATAATCATCATCTGTAATGTAATAACGGGAAGGACGCAGACCGTTGCGGTCAAGCACTGCTCCCATCATATCACCGTCGGAGAACAGAATAGATGCAGGTCCGTCCCACGGCTCCATCATCGTCGCATAATACTGATAGAAATCTTTTTTCTTCTGTGACATGATGCGGTTGTTTGCCCATGGCTCCGGGATCATGATCATAACTGCAAGTGGAAGTTCCATGCCGCTCATAACCAGAAATTCCAAGGTATTATCAAGCATTGCGGAGTCGGAACCCTCGGAATTGATAACCGGAAGTACCTTCTGCAGTTCTCCTTTTAAGTGCTCAGACTCCATCGTCTCCTCGCGGGCAAGCATCTTGTCCGCATTACCCTTGATGGTGTTGATCTCACCGTTATGTACGATAAAACGGTTCGGATGCGCTCTCTCCCAGCTTGGATTCGTGTTCGTGGAGAAACGGGAGTGCACGGTTGCGATCGCTGATTCGTAATCTTTATCCTGTAAGTCAGCAAAGAATAAGCGAAGCTGCTCTACTAAGAACATACCTTTGTATACGATGGTTCTGCTGGATAAAGAAACCACATAAGTATCATCGTTGGACTGTTCAAAAACACGTCTTGCCACATACAGTTTGCGGTCAAAATCAAGTCCCTTTGCCACTTCTGCCGGACGTTTGACAAAGCCCTGCATAATATACGGCATACAGTCAACTGCTTTCTGTCCAAGTTTGGTCGGATCGGTTGGAACTTCTCTCCATCCTAAGAACTCCATTCCTTCCTTGTTCACGATGACCTCAAACATTTTCTTCGCCTGGTTGCGTTTTAATTCATCCTGCGGGAAGAAAAACATGCCGACACCGTAGTCTCTCTCCTCTCCAAGCTCGATTCCAAGTGGTTTTGTCACTTTGGAGAAAAACTTGTGTGATACCTGAAGCAGAATACCAACACCGTCACCTGTCTTGCCCTCTGCATCTTTACCTGCTCTGTGTTTCAAGTTTTCTACGATCTTTAATGCATTCTCTACCGTTGCATGTGTCTTGATACCTTTGATATTGACAACAGCACCGATACCGCAGTTATCATGTTCAAATCTCGGATCATACATTCCGGTTTCTGTCTTACAGCTGCCCGCTACAGAAAAACGGTCTAATTTCTGCTCTTTCATCTTCAACTTCCTTTCTCCATCCACTCATCTGTCTTCGCCTGAAAAACAGTTGTCTTTTGTCGGATTTGTTATGTATTAATATACAACTTTCATATCCGTTTGTCTACCAGTTTTTTCTTCATATTATCTGATAATATGATAATTATATATAATATATGTATATTATCTGTCTTTTTTATTTATTTTCTCTTAAAATAATATCCATACAAACAATTCAATAGAAAAAAGATGCAAAAAAATTTCATTAATTTTTCTGCATCTTCGCATTTTTATTATTTCTATTAAATTGTGTTTAAATTGTATCTGTGTCTTTCCGCTCTTTTACCTGCAGATCTATGCGTCCATGCCTGCCAGATCATCCATTTTTTTCTTAAACCCATGGTTAAAAATTGCGATTACACGTCCGACTCCGATCACTGCCACCACCGTTCCAAGCCCGATTCCGATCAGATGTCCCTGACAGACCAGTCCGACTGTGATCGTGATACAGATGTTGAAGAGGTCAAAACAGTTTTTGGTAAATCCCACACTCTTATGTACCGTGTCTGCGATCGCCTGCATAGCTTCGCAAGTTGATTTGGGTATGCCTCCCCAAATACCAGAATCACTGCCGAAAACAGATTCAGAAACCTTGTGAAAATAAGACTTAACGGCAACTGCAGCAGATCCATAAGCAGTGTCAGACGGATGTCCATTTTCTGTGCGTGCATCAAAGTTTCTCCCTCTGCCTTCTGATACCGGAAATGCCGGATCAGATGCAGGATCATCTCCACAAGCACAAACAGTGTGTAGATCACCATTGTCATATTCATTGTTCTTTCCCTGATTTCTTTCGCTCATCTGTTACAATGTGTTTCAATTCTATTGTCATGGACTAATAGTTTCTTTCCCATATTTGGTCAAAGAAGTCATTTCCCTCCAGTGTTTTCCCATCACAACTATACAAAGCACCATTATCAATGTCAAGTGACAGAAGAAGCGTGGAATCATCCAGGTATGGCGTCATTTTTTCCTTTAAAAGCGGGACGACATCTTCCCTGTGTGTACATTCGTTCCAGTCCTGGTGTTCATCCTTGTCAACTGCAAATTCAACGCCATAGGTGTCTTCTATCACGATTCCCTTTTCATCATCCACATAAAAGGCTGCAAAGTCATATTGGGCAGTTCCCTGCATTTCGTAGGTCATGCTTATAAGCAGATAGTCCAGACCATCTTTTTTTGAAAGACATATTGTTCCATTGCCTGCATGTGACAGGTGAAAGTTTCGGCTGATAAACCGCGGATGACTCTCATATTCTCCGTCTTTTGTTCCACGATATACTTTCACATAACATCCATACGAACTGTTGCTTATAACATCGTCTACCGCTTCATCCGGCTCACTGCCATATCCAACTACAGAAACGAGATCCGCAATCCCATCATGTGTGAGATCTGCCGTTGTTTCAAATATAGGCACTTCATATGCATCTTTCCCCGGATAATCTGAGTTATAGTAGTTACCATCTTCCCCTAACTGACCGGTATCGCCGTAGGTTGAATAGACATATTCCTGATTTTCCACGATATATTTTTCTGTCTCTGCTACTTTGCCGCATCCGGTGAAGCAGCCACAAAAAAGTGCAGAAACAATCATAGTCATCATTAACTTATGTTTCATTTTCCCACCTCATAATATACTCTTTTTCACCTGTATCTTCATCAATTTCTTCCGCCTGGATCAGAAAATTCTCTCTCAGATAAAAACGCACCGCACGCACATTCTTTTGATATACGCCTAAATGCAGTTCTGTTTTCCCTCTCTTTGCGTGATCTAGCAGACATTTTCCAATTCCCATCGATTGTGCAGATTCTTTCACAAACAATCCCTCGATATAGCAATCATTTATTCCGATAAAACCATCTATCTGACCATTTTTTTCCTCTTCATATACATATACTTCTGCTTCCGGCAGAATCTGTTTCACCATTTCATAATTGCCGGTCCAATATTCCTTGTCTATAAAACTATGTGCCTTAATGTTTGTCTCAAGCCATATCTGCAAAACATCAGATATATCCTTTTCTTCCATTTTTCTTATCATACATTTACCCCATCTCTATTTTCGTCTTAGTGCACTGCAAAGATATCTTTTTACCCACTCCTTATCGCTCATAAAAAATTCATTTTTCCGTATTGATAAAAGCCGGAAAATCCGCAATTTATACGCATTTCCGGCTCTCTGCTTACATATGCTGTCTATCATTCTTTTTGTTTCATAAACTATAGTTCATGCAGCTTCAGGCTCTCTCGTCAAATTCCACATTCTTCTTCCACTTCCAGAACCCCCATATCACAGCGCCAGCCACCACAAGCATCACTGCCGTAAATCCAATTCCTTTCGCATCCGTCGTATAGCCAAAGGACAGCCATCCCGTTTCCTCACGCACGACCGACACAGTGTTTGCTGCGATGTGTCCCAGTACCGGCACATAGAAAAATCCTGTTTTTTCATACAAAAATGCAAGCAGACATCCCAAAACCGCCGCATACAGAAACTGCACCAGGTTCGCATGCACCAGTCCAAAGATCAATGCGGAACAAATAATTGCAGGGGCGACACCCAACATCAATTTTAGTCTCTGATAAACCACGCCCCTGAATAATAATTCTTCCGCGATTGGGATCAGAAAACAGGATCCAAGGAACTCATAGACTGCTGCGCCTGCAAAAAATGCCTGATTTGCAGTCTGGAACCCTTCTGATGCCTGAATTAATGATGTCATCGCAATGATATTGTTGACTGCAATTCCAAGTGCCGCTACGGACACAACAGTCACGGCAATATTGATTGCCTGCTCACTGCTAAAGCGAAACTTCTTTTTTCCGTAAACAGTATCCCGGATGTTTTGATCTGCCATATAAAATTTTAATATGACCGGAATCGTAACTGCATCACCCACAAGCTGGCGCAGCATGTAAGTCTCATCTGCACTGCCGAGAAGTATCTCCAATGCAAAATAACAGAGACTTGATACCACATAGTAAAGCCCGACCGGATAAATAATCTGCCAGATCTGGAAGCCCTTTGTCTGTTTCATCGTTTGTTTCCCTTCGTATCACGTCCCGCGGTGCGCAGACGGTTTAATGCCACTTCTTTGCCTTTTACTTCAATATTTACTACATCTTCCGCATTCAGAAGATAGATCGCCGCAAGCGCGTCCCCGGCACCTAATTTCATGCCGCGCACACCAACTGCTCCCTTTTTCTTTTCCGGGATACTGGAAATGTCGATCCGTAGAAAAAAGTCTTTTTCGGACTGCATCACGAGCGTCTCCTCAAGTGCAAGTGCCTGTACAAAGATCAGCTCATCGCCCTCATTTAATTTTGTCGCAGCCGTGGTTCGTTTTGCAACGTCAAACTCACTTCCATCCACGACTTTAAGCATAGCAGATTTTGTTCCAAACAACACCTGGGAATGGCTGATTGCCGCAAGGTTCGTGATATAGACAAAATTTTCCTCGCTGCTGTTATAATTACTCAGGTTATCGATCGGCGTTCCCTTGTCTCGGAATTTACCGTAAGGAAGATCTAACACCTTTAACAGATGCATCTGTCCCTTATTGGTAAAAATGCAGATCTTGTCCGTATTTTTGCAGGTCAGGATATAGCGGTTTTCTGTGTTTGCCGCCTCCTTATTTCTCTCATACGTTGCGACATCCACGGTTTTTGCGTATCCAAAACGATCCATTAAGAATACAACATCCATCTCCTCAATCTTCTTCTCCTCAACGACCGCTTCCTCTAAGTTATCGATCACCGTTTTTCTCGGTTTTGCGTACTCTTTCTTAAAACTCTCCAATTCTTTGATGATGACTTTCGCCATAGCCGCGCGGCTTCCCAAAATATCCTCATATTTTGCGATATTTTTCAAGGTCTCATCATGATCTTTTAAGAGTGCTTCGAGTTCGAGTCCGATTAATTTCTGCAGACGCATCTCAAGAATCGCCGTAGTCTGTCTCTCCGTAAAACGAAGTTTTGCAGCGTCTCGTTTTGACTGTTCCGATTTAAAATTGATGTTATCTGTGATACCGTCGGTTAAGCAGGCTCTCGCATCCTTCACATTTTTACTTCCGCGCAGGATCTCAATGATCAGGTCAATGACATCCGTTGCCTTGATCAGACCTTCCTGAATTTCCTTTTTGTCGCGCTCTTTTGCAAGAAGTGTCTGATATTTGCGTGTTGCAAGCTCATACTGGAAATTCACATGATGGCGGATGATCGGCACGATTCCCATAGTTTCCGGTTTTCCGTCCGCTACCGCTAACATGTTAACGCCAAAGGTATCTTCCAGTTTTGTTTTCTTGTAGAGAAGATTTTTTAAATTTTCGACATCTGCCCCCTTTTTCAGCTCCAGAACGATGCGTATTCCCTCTTTTGAGGACTGGTTTGTGATATCCACGATATCGGAAGTTTTCTTTGCCTCAACAAGGCTGTAGATATCGTTTAAGAATTTTCCGATATTGGCACCGATCATGGTGTACGGGATCTCTGTGATCACAAGACGGTCTTTTCCGCCTTTTCCCTTTTCAACTTCAACTTTACCGCGGATCTTGATTTTTCCCATACCGGTTGAATAAACGGCTAACAGTTCATCCTTATTTGCAACGATACCACCAGTCGGAAAATCAGGTCCCGGAATATACTGCATCATCTGCTCGGTATTGATGTCTGGGTCTTTCATATATGCGATCACACCGTCAATGACCTCGCCAAAATTGTGCGGCGGGATACTGGTCGTCATACCGACGGCGATTCCCTCTGCACCGTTTAAAAGCAGATTTGGAACTTTGACAGGGAGCACCTCCGGCTCTTTTTCCGTCTCATCAAAGTTCGGGACAAAGTTTACGACATCTTTATCTAAGTCCGCCAAATAGGCTTCCTGTGTAATCTTCTGTAAACGCGCCTCAGTATAACGCATTGCTGCGGCGCCATCTCCCTCGATGGAACCAAAATTACCGTGTCCATCCACAAGCGGCAGTCCTTTTTTGAAATCCTGCGCCATCACGACGAGCGCATCATAGATGGAACTGTCACCGTGCGGATGATATTTACCCATCGTATCACCGACAATACGCGCCCACCTACGGTACGGCTTGTCATAGCGGATGCCAAGCTCATACCTAACATAAAGCGTTCCT
>ENA-OQKO01000667-OQKO01000667.1-human-gut-metagenome-genome-assembly--contig:-NODE-667-length-29444-cov-9.189992_pt1 | contig 29444 bp, 29 predicted proteins | sample MGYA00242777_ERZ504796 | MGnify/ENA primary metagenome ERZ504796 (study PRJEB26092, sample SAMD00036404) | human gut metagenome | host: Homo sapiens | study: EMG produced TPA metagenomics assembly of... | reverse complement strand
AGAACAAAATCCTCCAAAATTGAGAAAATGTTCTACCGCCGACTCCAAATTCGACTCGTGCGGCCTCGAAAGTAGAACAAAATCCTCCAAAATCGGAAAAATGTTCTACCGCTGCCTATAAATTCGGCCCGCGCTGCCCTGAGAGTAGAACAAAATCCTCCAAAATTGAGAAAATGTTCTACTCGGGTACCTTCGCCAAAGCAGTGTGATCTCAGATTACAAGCAAATTCCAAAAAGAACGTTTTGCCCGTAACCGAGGTTAGGTGCAGCGATTGAGCAGTTGCCGCGCAGCACTGCATTTGGCAAAATCACTGTTGTTTACGGACGTATCGATGAAAATGGGCATGCTGTCCGTAAACGGACTGTTCCAAAAATGGCGATTACGGACAAAATGGTCAAAAACGTCCGTTTGTCCGTAAAAATTCAGACGTTTCGACCTCGATTTTACGGACAAATGCTCCGAAAAGAGGCTTCTGTCCGTAAATTCTCAGCATAATGGCCCAAAATTTACGGACAAATCACTGGGAAATGGACGCTTTGTCCGTAAAATGCGGTTTGCTTACGGACAAATCAGCAAAAATTGGCTCTTTGTCCGTAAATTTGAGTGAAATCTTGGCGGACTGCCCCAAAAATAAAAAATACCCCACAATCATTAGACTACTTTGTCTAACAATTATAGGGCACTTCATCATGGCACGGATTTTTATAATTATTCAGTTGCGTACGGGCTCATGTCTGCTCGCTTCCGCACCTTGTCCTAATCAGGTTCCAGCTCGCATTCCCCCTATCGCAAGCAAGGACTCCCTAGACGAGGCAAGCTCGCCTTCGGTCGCCCAAAGCTTGCGTACGGGGTCATGACCGCTCGCTTCCACACCTTGCTTAAAAATTATTCACATTCAAAGCCGTATAGCTGCGAAGGTTGCCTGGATTGCGGCTTGTTGAATATTCGATCATCTTGCCGTTCGACAGCCAAACAAGCTGTTCAAGTTCAAGAATCGGGCTGCCTTCTTCGACTTCAAGATATTTAAGGTCATCACCGCTTGCGCCGAGTGCTGAGAATTTGCGGAAGGCACCGCCAAATTTCAGACCAAGCGTTTCATTAATGTATGTGTAAATTGAAGTATCGACATGTTCTCTTTCCAAATCAGGGACAAGGCGAACGGGCATGTAAGTATGTTCCAAGACGGTCGGCTTGCCATCGACAATCCGGAGACGAGTAATATTGTAGACGGGGTCGATATGCTTGATGCTCAAATTCTTTTGGATGCGTTCATCTGGAAGTTCGACGTCAAAGGAAATGACTTTGCTTTGGATATGTCCTTCGCCAAAATGGTGGAATGCTCCACCGAAGTCGTTGACTGAAACATCATGCGGAGTGATGAACGGAATCTTTCCGCGGACATAGGTGCCAAGACCGGACTGCTTATAAATCAAACCTTCGGCAGCAAGACCGTCCAAAGCTTTCTTAACGGTTAAGCGATTAACGTGGAACTCTTGTGCGAGTGCATTTTGATCTGGAATAAGTTCGTCGATTTTATATGTGCCGTTTTCAATACGTTCACGAATTGCATTAGCGACGACTTGGTATTTTGTAGACATTAAAAAGCATCCTTCCCAAAGGAAATAAGTTTATCATATAAATTTCCTTTATTTATCTCATATTATGCAACAGCATAATAAAAAAAGCAAATGATGTATTTTACGTGTATCATTTGCCATAGATATCATTTAATCAAATTTTTAGATAAATTATTAATTGCGAATGCGCATGATCCTGGAATAATGAAGAGTAAAACGACAAGATTCAAGCGACCGATTAAATGATGAATGTCACGAAAAACATTGAAATCAAAGGCTTTTTGCAAACAGTCAGGCATGAGATGATCAGCAGATTTTTTGACCGTGCTGCATTTGCCAAATTCAGAGCAATTCGTCATCAACAAATAGCTGATATAGAAAGCTAAAAGTAATGTTGAGACAATTTCAAAAAAATGTATCATGAATCTCCACGTTTGATTTTTAGATAACATAAATATAAGTGAGATTCAAATTCAAAGCGTAAAGACTAACAAAAAAGATAACTTTTTTTCATGAGGAATACTTCGTTGCTCTTTTAAAGGTCAGGCAATTGCTGCCATTTTTATCAAATCGGCTGACGATTTGACTGATTACAGAGCAGTATATGATGTCTGTGCCTTTGATGAACTCGGATATTGGTTCAGATATCACGATTCGCTTCGCAAAAATGAAAACGAGTTTTTCAGATTGATTGATTACGTCGACGTCAAGCATCAGGCCGAAAATATCAAAGCAGAAGTCGTAATGGTCATTGGCCCCAAAGACACGGTCGTATTTTCCAAAAAGCAGATGGCAGCGTTCAATCGGAACAATTCCAAAGAAGCTGTTGGTTTTGTCAGAGTACGGACGTGAGCATCGCCGAAAATTTCCGATGAATTGCGGGAATTTTTTGAATTCGGCAAATAGCATTAAAACCTTGATCAATAATCTTCTTTGAGACGGAACTTCAGACAAAAGTATACGTCATGACGAATGTTCTAGTTTTAGCGCATGACATTTTTTGAAGGAATTAACTTTTAATATAGAAGTAAAATATTTTTGATAACGTTAAATCATAAAATCCAAATTATGTGTATCATGTGGCTAAAGCAACGGTGTAAGCGATAACAAAGAGTGGGTCTTCAAATGCTTATTCTTAATTTTTTTAACTTATTTTAGAGACTTGAGGAGAGCGAAAAGCAAAAAAACAGAAAAATTTTTAAAGAGATTTATAAAAGTTAATTTCTTGACAACATTGGTATTGTAACGTTAATTTAGAACCAATGGAGTTACAAATCACAAAAATGTACATACATTAAGCTAATAAGTATTGACTAAAATTATGAAAGCGGTTATACTAAATACTGTTGAAAGGGTTAAGCGGTTACATCAGCAAATCAAGATTGAGGAGGAGATTTAATGCAAACGAACCGTAAAATGCCACAAGGGTTCTTCTGGGGCAACTCAGTTTCAAGTATGCAGACAGAAGGCGCTTGGAACATTGGCGGCAAAGGATTATCCGTTTATGATGTTCGGCCTGCAGACGAAAATAGTTCAGACTGGCACGTAGCGATTGATGAATATCATCGTTACGAAGAAGACTTGGACTTGATGGCTGAGATGAATATGAACATGTATCGTATTCAGATTTCCTGGTCACGCGTCAATCCGCAGGGTGACGGCGAGTTTAACGAAGAAGGGATTGCGTTTTACGATCGATTGGTCGATGCAATGCTGAAACGCGGAATCGAGCCGATGATTTGTCTTTACCACTTTGACATGCCGCTCAACTTGGCAAAAAACGGTAATGGTTTCATGTCAAGGCATGTCGTTGATGCTTTTGTTCGTTATGGCAAGAAGATGATTGAACATTTCAGCGATCGCGTCAAATATTGGATTACGTTTAATGAGCATAATCTTTACTTCGGTGATGGAGCATTTCTTTTGGCAGGATGCGAAAATGTCGAAAAGTCATTGGACAACCTCTATAAGATTTTTCATCATACGATGTTGGCGCACGCTGAATTGGATGCTTTCGTCCATGAAAACTACGATGACGTTAAGTTTGGCGGAATGCTGGCCTACACGCCTGCATATCCAGCTGCTTCGCGTCCGAAAGACGTGTTCTTAGCTGATAGGGCAACGGAATTTTTAATTTATAATTTGTGTGATTTATTTGCAAATGGCCATTATTCTTTGGCAGTAGAACACTTTATCAAGGAAAACAAACTTGACATGGACTTTTTGGAAAGCGATCGTGAAATTTTGTCCAAGATGAAAGCTGACTTCCTGGCATTCAGCTATTATCGTACGGACGTTCTCGACTCGACGAAGGTTCCGGACGGAACTGCTCCAAACCGTTATTTGAATTTCGGGTACGTCGAAAATGAGTACCTTGAAGCAAATGAATGGGGATGGCAGATCGATCCTTTAGGTTTCAGAGAAGCAATCGATACTCTGTATTTCAGATATCAGCTTCCGATTTTCCCTATCGAAAACGGAATCGGAATTCGCGAGCAATGGGATGGCGAACATGAGATTCAAGATGATAAGAGAATCGAATATCATCGTGATCACATCAAGGCGATGAAAGACGCAATGTTTGAAGATGGCGCTAAAGTCATGGGATATCTTGGGTGGGGTCTGATCGACATTCCGAGTTCCCATGGAGACATGGAAAAACGTTACGGTGCCGTTTACGTTAACCGTTCAAATCATGATCTTAAAGATTTGAGACGCATACCGAAAAAATCCTTTCACTGGTTCAAAAAGATATTTAAAGATAATGGAGATGAGTTATAATGGCTGAAAAGAAATCATCAGTAGGCACGTTTATTAACGAAAAAATTCTGCCCTCTGTAATGAAGTTCGTTAATACGAAAGCTGTTGTTGCATTGAAGGATGGTATGGTTTACGCCTTGCCTTTCATCATCATTGGTTCTGTATTCCTGATTTTGAAATCGTTCCCTATTCCTGCGGTTTCAACATTCTTTGATAACATTGGCTGGTCGGTTTTCTTCAACCAGGCATATCAAACGACATTTGCTATTATTTCAATTTGGACGGCAGTCGGTATTGCTTACGTCTATGCTAAGAATGAAAAGCTCGAACCGCTTCCTGTTGGTTTGACATCACTTTCAGTCTTCTTCCTTTTGCAAAAGCTCCAAGTGGATGTTCCGCTTGTCGGCGCAATGGCAAAGGGCGGCTCCGGCATTACGGATGCTGCTGGCAAGACGCTTTACACGAGCTCACAGTTGGCACATCAAATTTCACAATTGCCTGATGCGATTCAAACATATTTGAAGTCACCTGTTACAAACGTTATCAACATGACATGGCTTGGCGGCCAGGGCATGATCGCAGCTATCCTTTGCGGTCTCCTGGTTGGTTGGACATATACGTTGATGGCTAAGGCTGGTTGGGAAATCAAGCTTCCGGAACAAGTTCCTGCAAACGTTGCAAACCAATTCTCAGCTATGATTCCTTCTGGCGTGATCATCACTGTTGCTATGGTTATCTATGCAATCTTCGACAAGGCTCTTAACACGGACCTTTTGAACTGGATCTACAAGACATTGCAAATTCCTTTGCAAGGTTTGTCAGACTCCCTTGGCGGTGGTATCATTCTTGCCTTCATGGTTGTATTCTTCTGGTTCTTTGGTGTTCACGGCGGCCTTATCATGGGTGGTATCGGCGGTGCCTTCCTTCTTCCGAACTCTGCCGACAACGCTCGCTTGCTTGCTGAAGGCAAGTTGTCTCTTGAAAACGGTGCACATATCGTTACAAACGAATTCTACAACAACTTCATTAACTTGACGGGTTCTGGCATTACGATCGGTTTGGTTATCTTTACTTTAGTTGGTGCTAAGTCAGTCCAATTCAAGTCAATTGGTAAAGTTGAACTTGTTCCTGCTCTTTTCAACATCAACGAACCGTTCTTGTTCGGTCTCCCATTGGTTATGAACCCATGGTTGGCAATTCCGTTCTTCTTGACACCGGTTGTTGTTGCTTTGTCAACATACCTTGTAATCAAGTTCGGTATCGTTCCTCCGACAGGCGTTGCTGCTCCTTGGACAACGCCGGCTGTTATCTCCGGCTTCTTCATCGGTGGTTGGAAGATGGCATTGTGGCAAGCATGCGTTCTTGCAATTTCAACTGCTATCTACTGGCCATTCGCTGTTAAGTATGACAAGTACTTGAAGGAACAAGAAGATGCAAATGTCGCAACGGATGCTCAATAATAAGAAAAATTTAGTTAGTAATTTATTAATAAAGAAAAGGATAGATTAAAATGGCAGATAAAATTATTATGCTTGCCTGCTCAGCAGGTATGTCAACGTCGCTCCTGGTTTCAAAAATGCAAGCAGCAGCTAAAGAACAAGGCAAGGATTACGAAATTTTCGCAAAGTCCGTTGCTGATATCGATCATCAATTCGAAGTTGAAAAGCCAGACGTTTTGATGCTTGGACCGCAAGTTGCCTACATGAAGAACGATATTCAAAGGAAATGCGATGATGCAGGCGTTCCTATGGAAGTTATCAACATGACGGATTATGGCATGATGAACGGTAAGAACGTTCTTGCAGAAGCAGAAAAGATCATGGGTTAGTCCTGAGGCTGCGAGTGCTTGATTAAATATTGAGAATAATGCGGAACCGCACATTTTGTGCGGCTCTGTATTTTATCCAGGAGGTATTGTTGATAATGGATGACGAAAAAAGAATGCAGATTGTGATGGGAATCATTATGGCTGGCGGAAATGCAAAGGCGCATGCAGTAGAAGCAATTACTGCTGCTAAGAAAGGCGACTTTACAGAAGCTGAAAAGAAACTTGAAGAAGCCAACCAAGCTATTGTCGACGCACACAATACGCAGACTGAAATGTTGACGGCTGAAGCTCGTGGCGAACATACGCCAATCGATCTGTACATGGTTCATGCGCAGGATCATTTGATGACAGGCATTACGTTTGTCGATCTTGCCAAGGAAATTGTTGAAGTCTATAAGAAGGTTGTTGATTAATCTGATTTTTGACGACGACATGTTTGCTGATGACTGCAGTCTGGAAGATGCCGTGTGATGACAAGAGGCGAGGAGTTGATATTCCTGGCCTCTTTTGTCGTTATTGCGCAAAAAATCCGGTAATTGACAGAACATTTTTTAACGAAACAAAAGAATATACAACTGTTGTTATATGTATTGACTATATTCGGATTGAGGAGTATACTGTAGACGTTGGATTAAAGCGCTTACTATCTTGCTTATGCTGATTAAGATACAGGGAGCAACGCAACTGTTAATTAATTTGTAGAAAAAGACATGCATGGAATTATATGGTAAGAAAGCAAACCGATAATCCTTTGACAGGTGGTGAAAGCGGTCGTTGTTCGGCTGTTTCAGACAGGTTTTAGCTTATAAATGTCAATGGTACGGCAGAGAATTATTTTTAGCCGACAGATTCTATCCAAGCACGCAACGATGTTCTCGATGCGGATTCGTCAAGACTGGTGCTGACGGCAGCAAATAAAATTAGGAAAGGAAAAGCTATATTCTTTCTGAATAATGTGGGAAAACGTTTTACAATTCCATATTATTCTGCATTTTATATAGCAGGTTAAACAACAATGAGAGATTTAGCAGTTATTGATATCGGAGGAACGACGATCAAATTTGCAGCATGGAAAAATAACGAATTGATGGATGTCCATGCGGTAGATACGCCGAAATCGCTTGAAGAATTTTATGAAATTCTTGAGCATGAAACAAATGATTTCAAGAAAAAATACGACGTAAAAGGCGTTGCAATCAGTGCCCCCGGGGCAGTCAATAAGAAAACCGGCGTTATTGAAGGTGCAAGCGCATTGCCATATATTCATAACTTTAAGATTGAACAAGAGTTGGAAAAACGTTTCCAGCTTCCCGTTTCGATCGAAAATGATGCTAACTGTGCGGCTTTGGCAGAAGTGGCAGAAGGTGCCGGGCGTGATTGTCAAAATATGATCTTTATCATTATCGGCACGGGCGTTGGTGGTTCAGTAATCATGAATCGTAAAGTTTGGCACGGTACTCATCTTTTTGGCGGTGAAATCGGCTATATGGTCGCAACTCCAACGCTGCTGACTATTAGTCAGGTTGCTTCTCCTGTAGGCATGGCCAAACGCTATAATGAAGAAACCGGCAAAAACGTCGATGGCAAGACCGTTTTCGATCTTGCGGATCAGGGGGATGACGCTGCCAAGTTTCAAGTAGACCAAATGGCAGAAACTTTAGGCATTGCAATTTATAATTTGCAGCACAGTTTTGACCCTGAAAAGTTCATTTTGGGCGGGGCGGTTTCTAATAATCCTAAGCTCGTTCCGCTTTTGAACGAAGCAGTCGAAAAGATCAGGAACAGGTCTGACGTTGCAACGATCAAGCCTGTCATCGAAACGTGCGCTTATCGCGGCAACGCCAACTTGTACGGAGCCGTTGTCGATTTCGAACAAACTTATCCTGAAGACTGACATAATTTTAAAGGAGCAACAAACATGCTGAAATTTCCAAATGATTTTGCGTGGGGTGCCGCAACGTCAGGCCCCCAATCCGAAGGTACTTTCAAAAAGAAGCACCAAAACGTTTTTGATTATTGGTATGCCAATGATCCAGATAAATTTTATGACGGAGTAGGTCCTGATACCGCATCGAATTTTTTCAACGATTATAAAGAAGACCTTGCTCTCATGCGCAAGGCCGGCATCAAGTCATTGCGGACGTCCATTCAATGGAGCCGCTTGATTGATGATTTTGAAAAATGCACGGTAAATCAGGACGCGGTCGATTTTTACAACAACGTGATCGATGCGATGCTCGAAAACGGCATTGAACCATACATGAACCTTTGCCACTTTGACATGCCTGTCGAATTGCAGCATAAATACGGCGGATTTGAATCAAAGCACGTCACGGATCTGTACGCCGGTTTTGCTGAACAATGCTTCAAGCTCTTTGGTGATCGCGTCAAGAACTGGTTCACGTTCAACGAACCAAAGGTTATCCTGGATGGTGCATATTTGTATCAATTCCATTATCCGTTGAAAGTTGACGGTCCTCTTTCAGTGCAGGTCGCATATAACATCAACCTTGCTTCTGCCAAAGCAATCGAACGTTTCCGCAAGCTTTACGGAAATGATGACGACAAGCGCATCGGCATTATCTTGAATCTTACGCCTGCATATCCTGCATCCGACTCTAAAGAAGATAAGGAAGCAGCTGAATTCGCAGAACTTTGGGCAAACAAGATGTTCTTGGATCCGGCTATTTTGGGATGCTATCCTGAAAAGCTTGTTGAAATTTTGAAGCGTGACGGCGTTTTGTGGGATTATACTCAAGAAGAACTCGATTTGATTGCCAAAGAAACCATTGACGTTTTGGGCGTCAACTACTACCATCCGTTCCGCGTCAAGGCGCCTGAAGTATCATCCAAGAGTTTGCAGGACTGGATGCCTGACATCTACTTTGATGAATACGAGATGCCTGGTCGCGTCATGAACGTTGACAAAGGCTGGGAAATTTTCCCGGAAGCATTGTATGACATTGCGATCAACGTTCGCGACAATTACAACAACATTCCTTGGTTCGTTTCAGAAAACGGCATGGGCGTTTCTCGCGAAGAGCGTTTTATGGATGAAAATGGTATAGTTCATGACGACTATCGCATCAATTTCATGAAGAATCACTTGAAAGAACTTCATCGCGGAATCGAAGAAGGTTCAAACTGCCATGGCTACTTTGTTTGGACGGGCATTGACTGCTGGTCGTGGCTGAATGCATATCGCAATCGTTATGGCCTTATTCGTGACGATATTCATACGCAAATCAAGACGATCAAGGATTCAGGCCGTTGGTTCAGAGAAACAAGCGATAATAACGGTTTTGAAGAATAGATATTGGCTGATTGTCAAAAAATATAAAAAAGAGGCTGGGAAAAAAGTCCCGTTTCTTATTTGAGTTAAACGAAAAGCCGAACGAAGGCGGTCGATTTGCGACTGACTTTGTCCGGCTTTTTTAAATGCAGTGCTGCTCAACTGATTTATCCAGGATCGCACTCAAATTTACGGACAAACTGTTTTTGGTTATTTCCATCATGGAAGGCGATCATCCGTTTTTTCGATTTGAGACAGATTTTTTCCCAGCCTCTTTCCGGCTGGACATAAATAAAACGATCATAATGAAATTATTTGTTAGGAAAAAAACAGTGGACTACCTGATTGGATGATGGTATAGTTAGTTGCATAAGTAGTTAACTAAATAACGAACCGTTTTTTTTAAGGGGGGATTGTTGAATGACGAAAAAAGGAAGACTTTGATTGGCGCAGCAGTCATAATCGCGATTTGGGCAATATGGGGACTTGTTCAGAAAGCAAATGCCAAAAAAGATGACGTGAAAGACGCCTCTCCAAAGCATTATGTGACAAAGGTCAGCATACCGACACCGTTTTCGCTCAACGGTCAAGTAGAATCGAAACAGTTTTCGACCCTTGGACTTCCGTCAGGAAAAGTTCAAGAAATCAAAGTCAAAAATGGCCAGTTCCGTACATAAGGGCGATGTGATTCTCACAACATATGATTCTGAAAAACAAGAATCAAAAGAAGAAGTTAAACAAGAATTGGACAAGACCAAAAGAATGCAGCAGTCTGCGCTCTCAAGTCTCAATTTTGCAAAACAGCAGTTCAGTCAGGCATCAAAAGAAGATGACGGCTACAGCGATCTTCAAAAGCAAGCCAAAGAAGCACAGAGCTCTTATGATGATGCTGTTTCTGAGGCAACGGCGTCGCAAACGAAACTGAACAGCATCAGCGTGCAAATCAATAACGTCTTGATTGCTCCGTTTGATGGAATTGTTGAAGTCAATGACAAAAAATAAGATGCACCTTCAATAACCCTGTACTCACACGAAAAGCAGGTTTTGGCATCCGTGTCCGAATATGACTATGACAAGCTTGGTTAAGGGCAAGAAGTGCTTGCGACCAAGAAAACGAAAGAATCGACAATCGTGTTTTTGTCGCAGGTGCCGGGCAAAGGCAAGAGTACGGGATATCCTCTCACCATTGATTTCGACGGAAGCAATTTCATGGATGGACGAAACGTTATGATTTACGTTCCGCAGCAGCAGATTCGTTTGCCAAAGGACAGCGTCATAAATAATTCGGTCTATGTCATTGACAGCAGGGGGCGAGTTCATAAGCAGAAAATTGATGGCAATTTTGCCGATGGGAACAAGGCGTTCAGTCGGGGGAAAGGATTGTTGCCAATCCGGACAAACACCTGAAAGATGGCAAGATGGCAGATCGATATGATCTCGAAAATCTTAGTAAATTCTATCGGCAAGGAGCAACTCAACTGTTAATTTATTTGTGGAAGAAGACAGAATTGCATGGAGTTATATAGCAAAAAAGCAAACCGATAATCCTTTGACAGGTGGTGAAAGCGGTCGTTGTTTGGCTGTTTCAGACAGGTTTTAGCTTATAAATGCCAATGGTATGGCAAAGAATTATTTTTAGCCGACAGATTCTATCCAAGCACGCAACGGTGTTCTCGATGCGGATTCGTCAAGACTGGTGCTGACGGCAGCAAATAAAATCAGGAAAGGAAAAGCTATATTCTTTCTGAATAATGTGGGAAATCGTTTTACAATTCCATATTATTCTATATTTTATATAGCAGATGAGAGTTTTCACGTCCTGCATGACATCAATCTTAATATCGAGCAGGGTGAGTTTGTCGGAATCATGGGGAAATCTGGTTCTGGCAAATTCGCTCTTATCAACATCATTGGCTTTTTGGACGATCAGTTTGAAGAACGCTATGATTTTTATGAGCACCCGATCCATGATTATAGGCGTGCGCAATTTTCAAAATGTGGTAGGATTAAACTTTGGGAAATAATCTAGAATGAGGCGAGGAATAGCGATGCATTTTAAATTTACCGGAGGCGAACCGATTTATATTCAAATTGCATCTCAATTAGAAGAGGCGATTTTTACTGGAGTTTTTTCAGAAGGAGAGCAGATACCATCGACTACGGAAATTTCACGAGACTTTCATATTAATCCTGCAACGGTTTTAAAAGGAATGAATATCTTGGTTGAAGCCGGGCTGATTGAGAAAAGACGTGGGATAGGGATGTTTGTTGCAAATGGTGCGCAGACCAAATTGACTGAAGTAAGACGAGAGCAGTTTTACAAAAATTACGTCGAAAGCATGATTTCAGAAGCTACAAAACTTGGAATATCTAAAGGATTGCTGCAAAAGATGATTGAGAAAGGGTGGAAATAGATGAGGGGGATAAAAGTTAGCAAAGTGACTAAATCTTTTGGTAAAAATCCGGTTTTGGAAAATGTTTCGACGTTTTTCAAACCTTGCACGATTTATGGACTCCTCGGAAGAAACGGTGTCGGCAAATCGACGCTGATACATCTTATTTCCGGAAGAATCTTTGCTGACAAAGGGGAAATAACGCTTGACGGCAGTAAGATACTTGAGAGCGCACCCGAATTGGAACGAATTTTTGCAGTCGGACAGTTCGAGATGTATCAGGGCGGAATGAAGCTGATTGAAATCATAAATGACACCGCAAGATTCTACCCTGGATTTGACGAGAAATATGTGGTCAAGCTTGCGGAAAAGTTCGAGATTGATCTAAAATCCAGATACGGTAAGCTCTCGACTGGTTATAAAACGATTTTTAAAGATATTTTGGCACTTTGCGTTCCGTGTGAATATATCTTTTTTGATGAGCCTGTTTTGGGGATGGATGCTTCAAATCGCAACCTTTTTTACCGCGAATTGATTGATTCGTATGCCAAACGGCCACGGACTTTTGTAATTTCGACGCATCTGATTGAAGAGATTCAAAACTTGATTGAAAATGTCGTGATTGTTGCTGATCATCACATTATTTTGGACGATTCGGTTGAAAATATCTTATCGAAGGCACATTTTGTTTCGGGGACAAAAGATGATGCCGGAAAGTATGTCGAAGGACTCAGGATTATCGGGAGTGAGTTCCTGGGAAATACGGTAGGATACTACGTCTATGATGAGTTGGATGATGGTCGGGCGTTGCCGGATACCGTCTACCTGGACTCATTTGATTTGAACAAGTTGTTTTTGTGTCTGACGGAATCAGGGGGAAATCGTGATGACAATTAAGGAAAAGTATGCATATGTTTTTTTGATCAGAAAATATTTGATGTATGAGCTGCTTGCAATCGGTGGCATCATCATCGTTTATTTTGGCGGATGGCTGTTTTTGTCAGGAAAGTCAGATGAATTGACCGCTGATTGGCTCATGTTTCCGGTGACCGACTTCTTGCAGTCCGTGCTGTGCTTTTTCCTGTTGTTTTTTTATAATGAGTTCAAGTATTTCATTCAAAACGGCGTTACGCGCAAAGAATATTGGAGAGCAAAAGTTTTGGCAGCTTTTACGACTTACGGAATCAATGTTTTTTTAGGCTCGACCTACTATTTTGCGTTTCAGCAGTTTTATCCCAAAAACAACTATCTGCTAAACGTATTTTCGATCAGTGATGTCAATTACCTGCCGTTTGCCGTGGTTTTGTACGTTGACGTAATGATGACGGCAATGCTGATTGGCTGCGTCTTTAGCATATTGGAAAAAAATGGTAAAATAGTCTTGGCATTGAGTTTGGTTGGCATGAATGCCGTTTGGGAATCGGGCGTTTTTGAAATTGAAAAACATAATGCCTTCACCTCATTTTTGCTGGGCATCGAGAGTATGATTAAGGGCATGAACCCCGTTTATCCAGCCATAATATACGCAATCGTGTCGATATCACTTTGTTTGTTGGTGATGAAGAGATTTAAGCTGCGTTTTGAGTAGGTGTTCTGCGCAGCAAGGGGAGGATAGTATGTTAGACAGAAGAAATTATGTTGAGCTTGTTGCCTTATTGTTGGTGGTTGTCTTGTTTTCTCTGCATTTGCCTTTATGGGGAATGATAATGGATGCATGTGCGGAGCCGATGATCAGAGTCTTTTTTGGGTTGATATTATCGGTTATGCTGATAGACGTGCTGACAATGATATACTGGCGACGAGATTGATCGTTTCGTATGAATGAGATAAATGCAGTCAAGAGAGTGTTTGGAATCTTGGCTGCATTTTTCAATAAACAAAAAATTTGATGTTTATTTAAAATATTCACAAATATGGCAATGAAAATCAATATCTGTGTGTGATAATTTTATAGTATATCATAAAAATAAACTACTGTAATCGTTTTATTCATTTTGAGAGGGGCAAGAGAAATAATAAATCGGACGGTTGCCGGATGTTGATTAGGTATAATTTTAGGGAGTTGGTTTTTTTGCAAAATTATGCGGAGGAATTATGCAAGACATATGTCAAATTGCCGCACGTAATTTCTTCTATTTTAGCATTGTCAATTACACTGTGCGTATTGTCAATAACGTTTTTGATTAGTATCGAAAGTTTTTTGGGTCCTGTACGTTTCGGAAATGATGCTGCGATGATTAAAGAACTCGGTGATGAATTGAACCGCACTGTAATCGAAACGTCACAGTATACGGGGATGCCGCTGAGGTTTAGGGAAAAGCTGATTCTCAGCGACAGTCAAGCGGCAGAATGTTCCAAAAAAATGATTTCGAATTTTTACGCAATGAATGACAAATTAATTGAATCGAATACTGTTTACAAGATGCTTGATCACAACGTAAACGGTGTCGGGTATTCGTCAAAAGACAAAGAATATTGGACAAATGTCAAAGTTAAGTTCAGAAACAATCTGAATGAATACGTTGAAGCAAAGAAAAGTCAAATGCAGATTTCCAGAATGCAGCACTTTTATCAATTCCTGAGCACCATCTCATGGGCGGGACTTTTCGTATTCGGAAGTCTGATCATCCTTATCGTGAGGTATTTGTTTGCTCATCACATAAATAAGTGGCGGCTTTTTTACGGTTTAGGTCTGGCAATGATAATTTCTGGCGGACTTCTTATGATGATTGCATTGTTTTTTTCGTTAGGAAGCACTGCATTTGGCATCGGTGATTTGTTATGCGTACGCGAAATTTGTTTTTCGATGGTGATAATGACATGGGTCAGGCTACAGTGGATGTTTTCTGCGATGCTGATTATTCTGGGTTTTGTCATTTTTATGACGTCACGTCTTAAGATCGAATCGTTGCTAAGCCACTATCGTTTTGATCGGTAGACATATTCGTTTTTGAGTCTTGCCGGATGGCAAGGCTCTTTTTTTGACTAAAGGGCTGCTTGCTTATTTGGCTGCTTTGCTCTAAAATGAACTAAACATCAACGAAGGGATGGCAAACATGGAATTTACGTGGCATAACCATTCGGGGAAAAAAGCGACGGTGAAAAGAATTCTGACCGATCATGGCGTCAGTCATCGGATGCTCGCTAAACTTAAGCGAGGCCAAGGCAACGTAAGACTGAACGGAGAAAAAACGGTTCTTTCGGCCGTGGTCGGCCAAAATGATAAAGTAACGCTCGTGCTTCCACCGGAAAATGACGATGAGCGGATTCTTGTCAGTCACGAAAGGATTAAAGTCGTCTATGAAGATGAAAATTGGCTGTTGCTTGACAAGCCTGCAGGAATATCCAGCGTTCCCGGGCCTTCGAACGATCATGATACGATGATGAATCGCGTCAAGGGGTATCTGATTGATCAAAAAAGCGAAAATCTTGTTCCTCATGCCGTAACAAGACTGGACAGGTTTACAAGCGGACTGATGCTTTGCGCAAAGCATGGGTTTGCACAGGGACTGATTTCAAAGCAGGTTCAGGAACATTCGATGGAAAAACGGTATTTGGCCGTGTGCTCTGGATTTGTCAAAAAAGATCACGGAATTATTGACTTGCCGCTTAAGAAAGAGGATAACGGTTTTAGGCGGATCGTTTCCTGCGATGGGCAAAATGCAGTCACGGAATATTGGGTTCGAGAGCGTTTTGGCAACGAAGCCACGTTGGTTGAGTGCGTTCTTCATACCGGAAGAACCCATCAGATTCGTGCACATTTTGCACATTTTGCGCATCCGCTGATTTCAGATGAACTGTATGGAGGCAAAAAAAACGATGCATGCAAAAGACAAGCACTTCACGCTTGCCGTTTGGCATTTGACGATCCTTTTTCCTGCAAGAGGCTCAGTTTTGAATTGCCGCTTGAAAATGATATGGAACATTTGTTAGGGGAATTGAGATGCATAAATTGTGATTGATGGACAAATATTTTTAATATACCTAAAAATTTGGTATAATGTTTGTAACTAGACGAACAAAAAGGTCAGGTGAAGATTAATGACGCCAAAAAAAGAAGACTATTTAAAGATCATCTTTGAATTGGGCGGACGTAAAAAGAAAGTTTCAAATAAGCAGATTGCAATGAGTTTGAACATTGCAGCGGGTTCCGTGACGGAAATGGTCAGCAAGCTCGTAAAAGAAGGACTTGTCGATCACACTCCGTATGCCGGAATATCTTTGACGAAAAAGGGGACTGAGATTGCAGAAAACCTGATCAGAAGGCATCGTTTATGGGAAACTTTTTTGGTTGACAAGCTGAATTATAAATTACAGGACGTGCATAACGATGCCGAGATTTTAGAACATGTTACAAGCGACAATTTGATGGATCACTTGGAAGAATTTTTAGGTCATCCCGAACATTGTCCTCACGGCGGAGTTATTCCGGACAAATCAGGGACCTACCGCGAAGAAAGCTATTTGATTCTGGCTGACGTTGCAGAGGGGACGACGATCACCGTTGATCGTTTTATCGATAATCATGAGTTGCTTTCCTATTTGGACGATATTCACATCAATCTTGGCGACAGGCTTGTCGTTGGGGAACATACTCCGTTTGAAGGCCCGATCAAGCTGACTTATTGCGACAGCGGCGAAGAAACGAGCATCGGGTATAAGGCGGCACACTATATTTTTGTTAAGTAGGTCTGATGCCTACTATAAATCAGCTTGATGTGGTATAATTAGACTTGTATTTTTGTATTGGTCATATTGGTTATCGTTTCATTCAACATCTCCATTTGCGCCCGTCAGAATTACAATAATTATGCGCATATGGCGCAGAAGGAGTTTTATTAATGGAACAAGGTACAGTTAAATGGTTTAATGCAGAAAAAGGCTACGGTTTCATCACGCGTGAAGACGGCAGCGACGTTTTCGTTCACTTTTCTGCAATCCAAGGTGAAGGTTACAAGTCTTTGGAAGAAGGACAACACGTAACTTTTGACGTTGAAGAAGGACAACGCGGTTTGCAGGCTGCAAACGTCGTTAAAGACTAAAACAACTCAGGACAGTTGCGTACGTAACAGTTAATCAGTAAATAAAAATCGCAATTGTAGAGGACCGGATGATTTCATTCGGTCTTTTTTGCTTGCATGAAATTTTGTGCGGGATTACACTTATGATACTGGATCTTAAAAGGGGGGCAAAATTTTGAAAAGAGAGTTACGCTTGCATTGGCTTCTTTTAGGGAGCCTGATTTGTTCGACCGGAGGAAGCCTGTTGTGGCCCTTGACGACGATTTATATGCATGATTATTTGCATCAGTCGTTAACGGTTGCCGGAACAGTACTGTTCTTCAACTCGATTACGCTGATTATCGGAAGCTGGCTTGGAGGATACATATACGATCATGGAAAAGTTCGCTTTTTCTTGATCTTGTCAGTTTTAATGCAAGCTGCATCGGTCTTTTTGCTGATTTTTTTCCATGATTGGCCATATTTTGCTTTTTTGCTGATTCTGGATAATTTCGGAAACGGTATTTCGTCAACGATTGTCAGTTCGCTTGCAACCGGAATTAAAGAAAAAGATCCAAGATACGTTTTTAATATGATCTATTTCATGCAAAACGTCGGCGTGGTCGCTGGGACGATGCTTGTCGGATATGTCATTGAAATTTCAATCAACATGATTTTTATCGTCAATTTTGCGATGTATGCCGTTTTTTTGCTGATAGTCTGGCTGTTTTATTTTGTCCCACAGCACGTTTTGGCTAAACATGCAAGTCAAAAGAAGGGTACCTCCGATAAAACGCCTAAAAAAGCAGCGATCGTGATTTTTGCAGCACTCGCACTGTATTTTGCAATCGACGTCGGATATTCGCAATGGCAGAGCAATTTGTCGGTTTACATGGGACAGTTGGGAATTCCCGTCAAAAACTACAGTTTGCTGTGGACGATCAACGGTATCATAATCGTCTTGATTCAGCCGCTGATCAATCGCTTTGACGAATCTTTCCAAACCAAGCTGACGCATAAGATTTATTTGGGCATCGTTTTGTTTGTCTTCGGATTCAGCTCACTGATTTTTGCAAGAAGCTATCCGTATTTTGTTTTGTCGATGGCCATTGTTACTTTGGGCGAGGTGCTGACTTTTCCGACTTTCCCGGCTTTTGTCTCAAGCCTCAGCTCATTTAGCGAAAAAGGGAAGTATCAGGGACTCGTTACCGCATTTCCGGCATTGGGTCGCGCAGTCGGTCCCGTTTTGGGCGGGATAATTATCGATAATTTTTCATACGCTGCCCTATTTACATTTACGGCTGCTTTTGTCATAATCGTTGGTAGCATCTTGATCGGATGCGCCAAAATTAACTTGGATGGCAATGGTGAAATTAAGAAATGAATGAAATGAAACGTGATGAATTGGCCATGGAGGTCGTTTTGACCGCTGGAAAACTGATGATTGAAAGCGGAGCTGATATGGCCAGAGTCGATGATACGATGTATCGGATTGCAAAAAATGCCGGAATCAAAGAGCCGCGCATTTTTGAAACGACGACGGGAATCATGATGTCCGCGCCCAAAAGCAAACTGACTCGAATCGAACCAATCAATGAGCGCAGCATCAATCTTGAAATGGTTTCGCGCGTCAATGATTTGTCGCGGGCCTTTCAGCGCGGCGAATTATCGCTTGAAGAGGTGGATGAAAGGCTTAACCGAATGAAAACGACCACCCCGTTCTTCGTTTTTCCTTGGCAGCTGCTTGCGGCAGCAATCGTCAGTTCAACGCTGCTTGTGATGTATGGCGGAAGTTTTTTTGATTTCTTCCCTGCATTTTTCGCAGGCGGAATCGGTTATGCGGTCTATTGGTATATTAATACGAGATTTAAAGTAAAATTTGTGAGCGAATTTTTGGGAGCGTTGGTAATCGGATTGTGCGCTTCATTTTTTGTTCGCTTTCACCTTGGAACAAGCATGGGGATGATCACGATTGGCGCCGTCATGCCGCTGGTTCCAGGGGTTCCCTTGACAAATGCGGTCCGTGACGTGCTTGCGGGGCATATTTTGAGCGGTATTTCGCGCGGAACCGAAGCGTTGATTTCTGCTTGCGCAATTGGCTTTGGTATTGCCGTCGTATTGCGTTTTTTCTGAGGTAAGCGATGATGAATCTGATTTTATTTTTAATTGTGAACGTTGTTTTTTGTTACATGGCAACCGTCGGGTTTGGTGTTATCCTGAACATCCCGCGACGCGGATTGAACGCATGCGGAATCGTCGGCGTCATCGGATGGCTGGTCTATGTTTGCATAAAGGACTGTTTCAGCAGCTCGATGCTTGCCAACTTGCTGGCAGCATTTTCCATCGGTATGGGTGCCATGTTTTGTGCCCGTTTCAAGAAAATGCCGATGATTTTGTTTAATATTCCAAGCCTTGTCCCGCTTGTACCGGGAGGCCAGGCATATCGTGCCGTGCGTTATTTTGCGATTGGAAAAAACGATTTGGCTTTGAGCTATCTTGTTCAAGTCGGGATGATTGCCGGTTCGATTGCGGTCGGTTTCTTTTTGGCCGAGTTCGTATCCCAGGTCTATTTTAAAATTCACGGTTATTCTCAGCAGTAGTCGAAGCTAAGCCTCGTTTCTTTGGTGAAACGAGGTATTTTTATTTGACAAATGCAGTGAAGGCGGCAGCGTTTTGCGCGGGATTACGGGCAGATTTAAAAAACGGCCTTTTGCCCGTGACCGAGGACTGGCATTTACGGGCATGTTTCAAAAATCGCCGTTTTGCCCGTAATCCCCTTTGAATCTCTGGGGCCAGTAGACAAAAAACCGGGGAAAATGTGTGATTTTTGTCTACCGGCTGATCCAAAATTGTGGTGCACGGCCCTGAAAGTAGACAAAAACCGGGGAAAATGTGTGAATTTTGTCTACTGGCTGGTCCAAAATTGTGATGCGCGGATCTGAAAGTAGACAAAAACCGGGGGAAATGTGTGATTTTTGTCTACCGGCTGGTTCAAAATTGTGGTGCGCGGACTTGAGAGTAGACAAAAACCGGGGTAAATGACTCTTTTTTGTCTACCGCTGCCTCCAAATCCGGAGCGCTCGGTCTCAAAAGTAGAACAAAAGCTCAAAAAATCGGAAAAATGTTCTACCACCGGCTCCAAATTCGGCTCATGCAACCTCGAAAGTAGACAAAATATCGAAAAACAACGTTTTGACCGTGATTGAGCAGGTGATGAGCAGCACTGCATTTGGCAAAATCACTGCCGTTTACGGACACATCGATGAAAATGGACGCTTTGTCCGTAAATGGACTGTTCCAAAAATGGCGATTACGGACAAAATGGTCAAAAACAGCTGTTTGTCCGTAAAAATTCAGGCGTTTCTGATCTGGTTTTACGGACAAACGCTCCAAAAAGCCGGTTTTGTCCGTAAATCCTCAGCATAATGGCCAAAAATTTACGGACAAATCACATGAAAATGACGGTTTGTCCGTAAAATGCGTTTTGATTACGGACAAATCAGCAAAAATTGGCTCTTTGTCCGTAAATTTGAGTGAAATCTTGGCACACTGCCCAAAAAAGAAAAAATCCGTGCCATCACGGCACGAATTTTCATCATTATTCAGTTGCGTACGGGGTCATGAGCGCCCCTCCTTATCTACCGCCTTGTTGAGCGGCTGGTCTCCACACCTTGTTAATCATCCGCGTCAACCCATTCGCCCGAGTCTCCGGTTTGAGCATGCTTTAAACCAAGCGCTTTTCGCAAAAGGTTGGTGATTCGCTGTCGTTCCTTGGTAGTCGGAACTTCGAACGATTCGCCGTTTTCCTGGTTCGGTTGTCCGGCAAGGTGATCCGTAACCATGTTGTGGGTTGCAACCCTGTATTTGCTTCCTAAAACAAGCAGGTCGTCAAAAGTAAGATCGGTAACCATCTGCTTTGAAATCGTCGACAGAAACTTTTGATTGATCAAGCTCGTCAGATGGCTGCCCTTGAACGCCAGCTGCGTCAAAACCTGGCGTTGGCGAGCCTGGCGACCATAATCGCCCTGAGGATCGGTGTAGCGCATCCTGACATATGCGAGTGCACGAGCACCATCCATATGTGTTTCTTCATCTTTGACGAATGACTGATTATCATAGGTAAAAGTCAGAAGCGGCTTGATATCAAGTCCGCCGACCGAATCAATCAAACGCTCAAGTCCGCCCATGTTGATGGTTGCGTAAAAATCAATCGGGACGTTGAGATAATTTTGAACGGTCTTGACCGCAGTTCCTGAGCCACCGTAGAAATAGGCCGCATTAAGCTTGCTCGGGTATTCTGATTCGTATCCGGAAATTTCAACCTTGGCATCGCGAGGAAGACTGACGACGGTCATCGTTTTTTTCTTAGGATTGAGAACGGCAACCATGATCGTATCAGTCCTGCCTTTGAAATCACGTCCAAGCGCACCAGTATCCGTTCCCATCAGCAAAACTGACACAGGATGACCGTCCTTTAAGGTCGAACTGACGTCACGAGCTTTTTTGACGTTTGAGGATTGGAAAATCGTATTAGCGGCCTTTTTAGCATTCGTATATTTTGCGTAGGCATATTTGCCGCCGACGATGACGGCGATAACGGTCACGAGTAATCCCCAAAAGAAACAACCTCGATGGCTTTTCTTTGTTTGGTGATGTTTTTTATTGCGTGTAGAACGCGGCGAAATTTCAGGATTGACGTAGCCTCTGTCCTTTTGTGGCATATTTTTCACTCCTTTTGACTATCTGTGGCCAAGAAAGAAGCTGACGATCAGAATCAGCAGAACCAGCGATGTGATTTTGACGTACAGATAATCTTTTTCTTTGATAAATGCGTAGATTGAGATGACGACTCGCAAAACGGGAGTCAAGATCAGAAGATAGATTCCTCCCATCATCCAAGCATACGGCTTGAGTGCGGACATTCCGGAAACAACGCCGGAAAGAGTCGACGGGAAACTGTTTCCGGGGTATCCGCTCGTGCCTTTGATCATCAGCATCGCAAAGCCGATAATCATCACGGTAGCTGCCAGGAAAACTCCGATTCGCATGATTTTTCCGATAACGAGTTCAACGGCCATCATTTCTTCTCTCGTAGTAGCTTTTTTTTCAGACATCAGATCGTCACCCCAAATCCTTTAAGAATCATTTGCAAGCCAAGATAAAGCAAAATCGGAATGAAGATTCCGCGAAGGATTTTTGACGGCAAAAGCTGCATGATGCGGCTCCCGACGCTTGCGCCTCCGATGATGCCAAGGGCCAACGGGACGGCAATTTCAGGCTTGATGGATCCGTTGAAGAAATACACGGTGGCACTTGCTGCCGCGGTGACGCCCATCATCAAATTGCTCGTCGCGCTCGACGGTTTGAGCGGCATCTTCATGGCTCCGTCCATTGCCATGACTTTGAAAGCACCTGAACCGATTCCTAGCATTCCTGAGGCAAGGCCTGCGCCAAACATGATGGCAGCGCCGCCCGGAATGTTTTCGACCTGATAATCGATTTGTTTGTGGAGGTTTTTGTCATAATAAGAACTGTTGAGCTTGAATTTTTCGGCAAGCTTGTCCGGCTCAACGCGTTTCAAAACTTCTTGTCCGCGGCGAAGTTTTCTGTACATGTTCCAGCTTGAGAAAACAAGCAGAGCGCCAAAAAGGACGTAAAGAATCATCGGGTTGAAGACACCCGTCAAAAGAGCACCGATAATTGCGCCGATTGTTGTGAAAATTTCCAAAAACATTGCAACGCGAAGATTTAAAACATCATCGCGCAAAAATGCAATCGTTGATCCGGAACTGGTTGCGATAACAGCAATAATGCTTGCTCCGATTGCATATTTGATATCCATTCCGAGTGCTAACGTAACAATAGGAGTGATGATCATTCCGCCGCCAATCCCTAAAATAGCACCCATCACACCGGCAAAGATGCCGATGCAAAGCATGAGTAATGCTGTATGAAGCATGATATATTCCTTTCCTGGTGTGCTGAATTTTTTAGTTGAAACGCACCGCTACTATATATTTTAACAAAGATGACCTGAACAGTAGTAAATATTTGTTAAAATTGTGCAAATTTTCAAAAATAGCTTGAAGAGCGTTGTTAACCGCTTGATAAATATTGAAAAAACTAATAAAGTATTTACTGATAAATAATTTAAATGATGGGGGCCAAAAATGTTTTATTGTCAAAGATGCGGCCGACAAATAGCTGATGACGAGCTGCGTTGTCATTTTTGCGGGATAGTTCAAGAACGTGAAGGAACTTCAATTGAAACGAAGCCTTGCAAAAAGTGCAAGGAAGCCATTCCCGTAAATGCAAACTACTGTCCTTACTGCGGTCTGGACCAAGCAACGTTGTTTTATGATGAGATGTCGTTTGACGACAGCAAAGATGATCAAAAAGAGATCCGTGATGAACGGGAAAATGAAGACGATTCTCTGGAAGATCCGCTGCAAACGCTGGAAAGTTTTGAAATCAACGATCCTTCTGACGTGGAGAAATTTTTGCAGAAAATTGAAGAAGAAAGCAACAAGATTCGTGAAGCCAATGCCAAGAAGTACCATATTGCCAAAAACGAGTCCAAAAAGCCGGGTTTGATCGTATCAACCAAGCTGATGCTCAAAGATTGGCTGACGGTTGACAAGCGCATGGGAACCGGTGATTTTTGGTGGGGTTATCTTGGAATGTATCTCTTGACGATTATTGTCAGCGTAATCATGGGTGCAGTTTTGGCGGGAATCTACATGTATTATCCGAAGATGGTCGGAACTGCTTTTGACGTGATGTTCACTGTTTGGATGATCTTCTTCTTTATCACGACCATCACTGCATTTATCAGGAGGTTCCATGATTCGGAACTGCCGATGTTCATGATCGTTTTCCGTTTCATCCCGGTTGCCGGCGAACTCTTCTGTTTGTTTTTTGCCATGCGTCCGCAGATGATTTCAAACGGTCGTTATACCTTTGAAAGCAAATCCAAACGCAAAAAGAGGACAAAATAGGAAAAACGTCGATAGAACTGCAATAAAATTAAGGTTATAATGTAGACATCAGATATCCATATAAGATACGTTCATGGATAGAAAGGTTGATGTAATAATGCAATTGACAAAAGGCTTTGAGCAGGCAGCGTGCATCATGGCACTTTTGGCAACTCAAAATAGGGGAATACCGCTGTCGTCACACGTCATTCACACGCGCGTCAGCAGTTCGCAGACGTACTTGAAAAAAATCATGCGCAAGCTTGTCGTCGGCGGGTTGATAACTTCCGCATCCGGCAACAGCGGCGGCTTCAGTTTGGCGAGAGAACCGGAAGACATTACGCTTTTGCAGATCGTGTCAGCGGTTGAAGGGGAGATTCATACCTATCCGAACAACGGATTGCTGGATCTTGTATTCAGCGACTTCAAGCCGATTGCGACCGAAGGCAACAGCGCAATCAACGCGGCGTTTGATGCGGCCGATCAGCTGTGGCGACAAGCACTTGACAAAGTGACGATTTACGATCTTTTGTGTCAGACTCTCGGGACGGTCGACGTTCCAAAAGTTGACTGGAACAAGCTGCAGCTTTCGCCGTCCGAACAGGCAACGGCCATTATTGATAAAATTCGGACGAATCTCCGTTCCGTAAGATGAAGCGTGTTTTAAGCTCAGGGCTTGCCCTGGGCTTTTTTATGCAATTGCGGGCCTTGCAATTATATTTTTCAGATTGTATCATAGTAACTGTCGAAGAAGAGGTCGCAAAGATCATCAGTAAGCTGGCGGAGCTGATAAAGCAGCGCTGAAGCCGGACGAAAGGGAGATTTGCCGAAGCATGCCATGTCTTTATGCAGGCGATGCTGGGCTTTAGTTGAAGAAACTGAAGACTGTCGCTGTAAAAAATGCAGCGGAGCGCTATCGAGATGTTGCTTAAAACGTATTTTAAGACAGAAACTGATAAGCGCGTCCTCCATTTTGAAGGTCGTGCTTTTTGCGCTGAAGATCTCCTCTGAATTTTGCATGGGAGGAATTTTAAATGAAAGAAAACAATCAGGTCAAGCGTTCGCTCAAGACAAGACATTTGTCGATGATCGCGCTTGGAGGAAGCATTGGCACGGGGCTGTTCGTTGCCAGCGGGAGCGCAATTTCGACTGCTGGTCCCGGTGGGGCTTTGGCAGCTTATCTGGGAATCGGAATAATGGTGTATTTTTTGATGACGTCTCTTGGAGAAATGGCGACCTATCTGCCGATTACCGGTTCATTTGCGGAATATTCGAAAAGATTCGTCGATCCTGCACTCGGATTTGCGATGGGATGGAACTATTGGTTCAATTGGGCGATTACGCTTGCAGTTGATCTTTCGACGGCAGCGCTTGTTTTGAAGTTTTGGTTTCCGCACGTTCCCGGCTGGATCTTCAGCTTGGCGGCATTGGTAATAATTTTTCTGATAAATGCGCTTTCGGTCAAATCGTTTGGTGAGGCCGAATACTGGATGGCGCTCATCAAAGTGATTACCGTCATTGTCTTTTTGATTGTCGGGGTGCTGACGATTATCGGCATTTTGGGCGGACACGCTGTATTTCTCGAAAACTTTGCCTATAAAAAGGCACCGTTTGTCGGCGGAATTCCGACGGTTTTGAGCGTCTTCGTCGTTGCCGGATTCTCATTTCAAGGGACCGAACTGATCGGAATTACGGCCGGTGAGACGGAAAATCCTGAAAAAAGCTTGCCAAAGGCCATCAAGCAAGTTTTTTGGCGAATTTTGCTTTTTTACATTCTTTCGATTTTCGTGATTGCCTGTCTGATTCCATACACCAGTCCCAATCTGCTCGGATCGAGCGCGTCGGACATCACGATCAGTCCGTTTACGCTCGTATTCAGGCGTGCCGGTCTTGCATCTGCCGCTTCAGTGATGAATGCGGTCATTTTGACGTCGGTTCTTTCAGCGGCGAACTCCGGAATGTATGCTTCAACCAGAATGTTGTTCGCGTTGGGGATTTCCGGTGATGCACCGAAGATGTTTTCTCGCGTCAACGACCGTGGGATCCCTGTTTTTGCTTTGCTTGGAACGACGTTTGTCGGTCTTTTGACCTTTCTTGCAAGTATTTTTGGAACCAGAATCTACACCTTTTTGGTAAATTCGAGCGGTTTGTCGGGGTTCATCGCCTGGATCGGAATCGCAATTGCTCATTATCGTTTCCGACGGGCTTTCATCGCACAGGGACATGATTTAAGCGAGCTTAAATATCATGCAAAATGGTTCCCGTTCGGACCGTTGCTTGCGCTTGTCCTGTGCATCTTGGTCATGGTTGGCCAAGATATCAAGTCTTTTGCAAATTTCGATTGGCAGGCAATCAGCGTAACGTATATGTCGATTCCGATTTTTTTGGTGCTTTTCTTCTATTACAAGCTTAAGCACAAAACCAAACTGATTCCGTTGGACGAGGTCGATTTGACGCCGCACGACATCAAAAATGAATAGATTTTATTGAAATGTACGGCTGAAGTTTTTTAGTGCCTTCGGTCGCCCGAAGCTTGCGTACGGGGTCATAAGCGCTCGCTTCCACACCTTGCTAATCGGGTTCAGACCAGCAACAAGGCTCATGATAAGTTCGTGCCGCGTCGTGACTGCGCTTGCGCTGATCACTCGCGCCCCTCCTTATCTACCGCCTTGTTAGGCGGCTGGTCTTCACACCTTGCATAATCGGGTTTCGCCTCACAACCCCCTTGTCCCAAGCACCCTTGCTCGGGCAAGACGAGCTTACCCGTCGCAAGCGCAACTTGGATACGCGGGGGCTGAGCGTTCGGCTCCACACCTTGTCTAAATCGGGTTTCAGCTCGCATTCCCCCTATCGCAAGCAAGGACTCCCTAGACGAGACGAGCTCGCCTTCAGTCGTCCAAAGCTTGCGTACGGGGTCATAAGCGCTCGCTTCCACACCTTGCATTTTAATCCCCGTCATACTATAATAACAATTGAGCAAATAATCGAAACATCTGAGTTCGCCATAAGTAGGTCGTACAGAGAAGTGAAGCAGCTGAGAATCACTGACCGAAACTCCAGCGTTCGTTGAATGGGCAGGTAATTCTGCACGGGAGATCGTTAATTCTGAGAGTGCGGCCGCATGGTCGAACTTGGGTGGTACCGCGAAACGAGTCTTTTCGTCCCAACAGAGGGATGAGAAGGCTCTTTTTTTCGATTGCATGAAAATATAGGAGGAATAAACATGTTAGACATTAAAATGATTCGTCAAAATACTGACGAAATTAAGGAACGTCTCGCAACGCGCGGCGTCAAGGCAGAAAAAATCGACGCTTTGCTTGAAAAAGACAAGCGTCGCCGCGAATTGCTGGTTGAAACGGAAGGCCTGAAGCAAAAGCGTAACGAAGTATCTGCAGAAATTGCCAATGCCAAGCGCAATAAGCAGGATGCAACTGACGCAATCAAAGAAATGCGTGAAGTTGGAGCAAAAATCAAGTCTTTGGACGAGGAACTCGAAGAAGTAGAAGCAACGGTCAAGGATATGGCTTCTCGCTTGCCTAACCTGCCGAATCCGACGATTCCTGTCGGCCCGGATGAAAGTGCCAACGTTGAATTGCGCAAAGTAGGCACGCCGCGCGAGTTTGATTTTGAACCAAAGGCACACTGGGATATCGGTGAAGATCTCGGGATTCTTGATTTTGACCGCGGAGCAAAGGTTTCAGGCGCACGCTTCGTTTACTATAAAGGATTGGGTGCCCGTTTGGAACGCGCCGTTTACAACTTCATGCTTGATGAGCACGCAAAAGAAGGCTATACGGAAATGCTTCCGCCATATATCGTAAATGCTCAGACAATGTACGGAACGGGACAATTCCCTAAGTTCAAAGAAGACGTCTATCAAGTCAACGGAGAAGACATGACGCTGATTCCGACGGCCGAAGTTCCGTTGACGAACTATTACCGCGATGAAGTTATTCCAACGGAAAAGCTTCCGGTATACTTTACTGCGCTTACGCCATGTTTCCGTTCGGAAGCCGGCAGTGCCGGTCGTGATACGCGCGGCTTGATTCGCATGCATCAGTTCAATAAAGTCGAGATGGTCAAGTTTTCAAAGCCTGAAAACTCATATGACGAACTTGAGAAGATGACGCAAAATGCCGGAAACATTATGGAAAAACTCGGTTTGCCATATCATGTAATTACGCTGTCGACCGGCGACATGGGCTTTAGTGCCGCAATGACTCATGACCTTGAAGTCTGGATGCCTGCTCAAAACAAGTATCGCGAAATTTCTTCCTGCTCAAACTGTGAAGATTTCCAAGCGCGCCGTGCTCATATCCAATATCGAGATGAAAACGGCAAACTGAATTTCGTTCATACTTTAAACGGCTCAGGACTCGCCGTTGGTCGTACGGTAGCCGCAATTCTGGAAAACTACCAAAACGAGGACGGTTCCGTTACGGTTCCGGAAGCACTTCGTCCATACTTGGGCGGTTTGGAAAAGATTACGAAGGATTAATCTGTAAAATGCAGAGAGGGGGCAATTTGCCCCCTGTTTTTAGTTTGGAGGAAATATTAATGACTGAATTTTATCTGATAAGGCACGGCAAAACCGTTTTTAATCAAGAAGGTCGCTTTCAAGGCGGGAAAAAAGACTCGGCATTGCTTAAACAAAGCATTGAAGACGCTAAAAAAGCCGGTGAGTATCTTAAGGGAACTCATTTTGAGGCTTTTTTCTCCAGTCCGATGGGACGCTCAAGGCAAACTGGCAAAGCTGTTCTTGAAGGAATGGGATTGGGAGATGTTTCGATTGGCACGATTGAAGGATTGCGCGAGTTTGATTTTGGAAATTGGGATGGAGATCTGGTGTCTGAACATGAAAAAAGCAGTGAATTTGAAACGTTCTTTAAAGATCCTGAAAATTTTGTGCCGATTGAGATGCAGGGAGAAGATTATCACCAGTTTGTCGGCAGAATCCAGCATGCTGCTGAAAAAATCCATCTGGAACACCCGAACGGAAAAGTGATGATATTTGCGCATGCTTTGGTGAATACTTTTTTGGTAAAAACGTTGCTCGGTGAAAATCTGAATAAAATCAGGGCTGAAGGTTTAGTTGATAATACTTCGTTGTGCATTTTAAAAACGAACGATTTTGCTGATTTTAAGTTGAAAATGTGGAATAATACGGATTATTTAAAGTGAAAGATAATTAATGATTCTATATTTACAAAAAAACAAACTAAATTTAAAAAAATTGTTGACGATTAAGCAAAACGTTGGTATCATAGTATTTGTTGTTAAGTTCTTGAGAGATTGTTTCAAAAAAGTTATTGACATTGGTTGGTGAATTTGTTACAATGATCAAGTTGTCACTTAATGATTTCTTATCAGGGGCTTGGTTCTTCTGATAAAAAAACTGAATTAATTTTGTTAACAGTTAAAAAGTTGTTGACATTATAAATGATCAGTGATAAACTTAAGAAGTTGCGTTAAGCGACATCTTAGAAGTGGATCTTTGAAAACTGAACAAAGTTTCGATAAGCAAATGTGCAGGGCTTCTTGTTTCAAACAAGAGCAACAATATTTGCGAAGTCAATTCGCTAGTAAATTTTGAGTCACAAACTATAAATTGAGAGT
>ENA-OQKO01000657-OQKO01000657.1-human-gut-metagenome-genome-assembly--contig:-NODE-657-length-29832-cov-6.619424_pt1 | contig 29832 bp, 24 predicted proteins | sample MGYA00242777_ERZ504796 | MGnify/ENA primary metagenome ERZ504796 (study PRJEB26092, sample SAMD00036404) | human gut metagenome | host: Homo sapiens | study: EMG produced TPA metagenomics assembly of... | reverse complement strand
GAATGAGCAGGATAAAATCTCATTCGGTTGTGAGGATGATGAAACTTGTGTAACTTCGCAACAAACATCTGACAGTTTTTTTGTCCGATAGTAAAACAAATGTCAGAACAAGTCTTGACTATTACAGATTAATACTTTTATATGGCTTTGTTTTGCAAATTTATTATTTCTTTCTCAAACTCTCTCCTTTTAAGTCAAAACGATGCGAAGAATGTACAATTCTATCTAATACCGCATCAGCAATGACCTCATTCCCGATTACATCATACCAGCTACTCACCGGCAGTTGGCTAGCGATAATCGTCGATTTTCTTCCATGTCTATCCTCTATGATCTCCATAAAATCATTCTGCTGTTGCCCTTCGAGTGCTTTCATTCCAAAATCATCAATAATAAGCAAATCCAACCTGGATATTTTAATAATCAATTTGACGATAGTTCCCTCTACCCTTGCTAGCCTGAGCTTTCCTAAAAGCTTTTGCATGTTGAAGTAACCTACTTTATAACCTTGATGACAGGCTTTGTTGCCTAATGCTGTAGCGAGATAGCTTTTGCCTACTCCTGCAGCACCAGTAATTAAGATTGACTGCCCCTGCTGCAAATAGCCTCCTGTTCCCAATACAGCCAACTGATTAGGATCCATCCCTCTATGACTAGTGGCTTGAAGTTGTTCCATTGTAGCATTATATCGGAAGTCTGCCTCCTTGATTAGACGCGCATTCCGATTGGTTGTACGCGTATCTCGCTCTGCTTGTAAAAGTAACATTAGTCCATCTACAAGCGTTAGCTTATCTAAACGCTTGGTTTCATTGAGTGAAGCCCATAAGCGAGCCATTCCTGATAACTTCAACGCATGAAGTTCCTTGATGATTTCATCCATAATACATCTCTAATTAAGTTATTGATAATATACCGCTCCCCTGATGTTTTCACGATTATCAGGTTTGGGATTCTTTTGAGTAACGTTCTCATCCTCGGTAAAAGCCCGCAAGTTACGCAACACCCGTTCTACGAACTTGTAGCTATATTGTCCATGATCCATCGCGATCTGACAAGCTTTTTCCATCTCTCTCAGAGGAGTAATCCTCTGCAGGCGAAGTAGCCCATCACAGCGGTTATAAAAGAACTCAGGCGGCACGTTTTGGGAGGCGAACATCAAGCGGAAGAACTCCTCTAGTATGGTCGATTTCTCTCCAGCTTTGTGCATGTAATAAGCTACTGACCGCTTATTGTAATCAGTAGAGTGCGGTGCAGTGTGCTCATCCAGCATGCTGTAACCAAAGCCTTCCATCCGCGGATGTGTAGCAATGCGCTCACCCTTAAGGTAAATCTTAACAAGTGTACGCGTATAGATTACTTTCACCTTTTGCCCAATGTGCTGGTAGGGAACTGAGTAGTAGTGTTTGTCTCGCCCTAAATAAACACAGCAGCTGGCACTTACGGTGAGTTCTGTGTCATACTGCACTTCAAAAACGCTCTTGGGAAGAGGTTTAAGCTTTTCTTTTTCCGCACTGATAAAATGCTCTTCACGACTATAAGGACGCTGTTGCATGCGTTTGCGATTATGCAGCTGTACCTGCTCAATAACAGCTTTATTAAGCTCTTCTAAAGAGAGGAATAGGCGATTACGCAAGGGGGCATATACACGCTGATAAACCAACTTTACTTGATTTTCAACCAAGCATTTGTCTTTAGGTTTCCCAGGTCTTGTTGGTAGAACCACAAATCCATAATGATTGCCTAAATGCTCCATTAAACGATTGATTTGAGGCTCATAGCGGTCACTTTTAATGACGGCTGATTTTAAATTATCGGGAACGACAATTGGGGTCACGCCACCAAAAAAGGCGAACATTTGGGTCATGGCATAAATAAAATCCTCACTCTTTTGTGAGGGCACACAAATAGCAAAAGCATAATCTGTATAAGGTAAGCAGCCTACGAAAGTCTGTACGCGAATGGTTTTTCCTGTATCCACATCGGTATACGCAAGCGTATCTCCAGCAAAGTCGACGTAACACTTCTCTGCGGGCACATAGTTGTTTACTAGAACAGTAGAGGGGTTTTGTGCCTTAGTGTGTTGTTTGAGGTGGAAACAAAACTGCGTAAATCCGTAGCCACAGGCATACTCATCTATGTACTCTTCCCAAAGACGCAATCGCGTTACATGTTTGCGGGCAAGTTCTTTTTCTAAATAGGGTAATCGCTTACTAAAATCGGCAAAGCGTTTATCTACATAGGCAGGAGAACCGCCTGAAAAGATCTGTTCGAGCTCAGGAGAGTCTTTCTGCAGTAGCTCTTGAAGGTCAATGGATAATGTTTTGTATTGGCGAATGTATTTATTTACAGTCTCTTTGTAAAGCCCGACTTTTGAGGCTATGGAGCGATTAGAGGCTCCAGTGACATGCAATTGCAGCACTTGTTTAAGTTTACTCATTTGTAATAGTTTACCTGCCATATAGTTGTGCATTAATTTGTAATCAAGTAAAAAGGGTGCACAAAAATAGAATAAGTTCAGCGAGTTATGGGTGCCAATGCTCCGAAATACATGGAAGCAGATAATGTGGGTGTACATACTCCGAAACAGAATGAAAGACAGCACTATAGATTTTGATTTTGGGTGCCAATGCTCCGAAAATGAATGCGATTTTGTGCGCTTATAGCTGAGTGGGTGGTAATACTCCGAAACAAGGTTCAAGTACTCCCAGAAGTAGGTGGATATACACCGAAACGGTGATTCTAAGTGGCGATTTTCTATCATTTTATCCCAGTTTACTCTTAAACTAGGCAGATATGGATTAAAATGGCTTTGCTACCAGAGGGCAGTTATAATTTAATCGTGCCCTATTGGAAGAGAAGTACTGGGTGGTAATGCTCCGAATTATGCAGATAAAGAAGTTGGATTAGATTTTTTATTTCCCGGACAAACAAAAGTCTTTGCGAATTGGTACTCAGAAGTTATACGTATTCCACATGGCAAAATGATGAAATATGTACATCAAGGATATGCTTCACTGTATGAAAAAGAGCTTTTCTTAAGATTTGAATCAGGAATTCTTGTAAGCTATCGTGAAGAAGATAATACTCATTTCTATGCCAATAAAAAGAGAATGGAAGAAAGAAATATGAGTGATTTATGCGAAGCTATATTTGGTGTAAAACTTCAGAAAAAAGGAAATTGGCTACATAATTTGTTTAGACATTTACATAAACTATATAGAAGATAAACATAAAAAATTAGCTTCAACTGTAATAATGGAAAGAAAGGCAGAATTCAGTTATAAGCATTCTTCTACTTTCTCAATATTCCAGCCACTTTCTATTTTGTAGAAATATACAATATATCTAACATTATTAACAGTAACGATAACATATCCTTTTTCCGGTACACCTGTTATACCGTAAGTCTGAGCAATCAAAATATTTGCTTTATGATAAATTTGCACCAAGTCCATATTAAACTTTTTTTAATTCTACACAAAGTTACCCAAATTCGTAAATAGTAATTCTTTGCTTAATATAATATCAGAACATAAAACAGAATCCTTTCTTTTGCGAAGCTTTAAACCTTTCAATCTCCAAAGAAAGCGACTTCTTCAACTGTCCTGCCATAAACAACAAGAACAACTGATTGGTTTCTTCATCTTGGCATTGACGTAAGGAAAGGATATAGGCTTCTCTATCTTCTTTAAATATTTTGGTCGGAAAAAGGTGATAGCAAAATTGGATGTAGTTCATCAATAATCGAGCCGTTCTTCCGTTGCCATCCACCCACGGATGAATAGTTACTAAATTAAGGTGGGCATTAAAGCTCAATTCGTATTGTTCCCGAAATGTTCCCATTTTCTTTTGCTTCTCTTGAAGAATCGCACAAAGTTCATCCACCTTAGCAGAAACTTTCAAATAGTTCATATAAGAATGTCCGCCAACACCAGCCGTAACACCACATAGACGGAACTCTCCTTTAGAAGAATCAAAAGAGCCACCCATCACACTGTGAACGCTGCCAGTAGTACGCATCAGCATTGCATTCATCCTTTTCAGAAAAGTAGGAGTTATAGGTACAAGGCTGTCTGATTCAACTTTGGCAAGTTCGTACGCTTGCTTCAAATCTTCATTCATCAGATGATGCACAAGCGGTTTCCCTTTCGCTGTTACTCCCTCGTCAAAGAGAAGCTGCGTATCAAGTTCGGTCAACGTTGAGCCTTCTATGGCTGTGGAATGGGTAATGAGAGAATAAAGGTAGTACTTGTCATAGTCCACCGCTTCACTGATACCAAGTTTTTGAAACTTCTGGTACAACAGTTCTATTTCTTGCCAAACACCTTGTTCCATTACTTTTATTTAATAGGCTTTATTTCTTTTCAAAGGTAACTTATTTACTACGTTCAACCAAAAGAAATAATGACTTACTGCTATATTTTTTGCACGTGTGGGGAAAATGTGGGGAAAATTCAAGCAAAAGAAAAAGCTAAGTATTGAATTATCAATTACTTAGCTTTTTTCTTAGTACCCAGACCCGGGGTCGAACCGGGATGGAAGTGAATCCACTGGTGTTTGAGACCAGCGCGTCTACCGATTCCGCCATCTGGGCATGTTTGATTTCTCAAATGCGGTGCAAAGATACAGCTTTTTTCTAAACCTGCAATACTTTTCCTAAAAAAAGGCAAAAAAAACGATAAAACCGACTTGAATCATTCCTTGTTTGTAAAATATGCAGTACATTAGCAGAAACTTTTAAAATCAATAGCATGGTAACCAATAAGGATAATTTCTGTGTAATTATGGGCGGAGGAATCGGCAGCCGTTTCTGGCCATTCAGCCGCAAGACACTTCCAAAACAGTTTCTGGATTTCTTTGGTACGGGACGTTCCTTGCTGCAGCAAACCTTCGATCGCTTCAAGCAGGTAATCCCCATGGAAAATATACTTATCGTAACAAATGACTTATATGCCGACCTTGTAAAAGAACAGCTTCCCGAACTTAAACCCGAACAGATTCTACTGGAGCCGACACGCAGGAATACAGCTCCCTGCATCGCGTGGGCTTCCTATCATATCCGCGCCTTGAATCCGGACGCCAATATAGTGGTAGCTCCTTCGGACCACTTAATTCTGAAGGAAGGCGAATTTCTGGCCGCTATCGAAAAAGGACTGGACTTCGTTTCCCAATCCGATAATCTGCTGACACTCGGTATCAAGCCCAACCGTCCAGAAACTGGATATGGTTATATACAAATAGCCGAAACCGCTGGTGATAACTTCTACAAGGTAAAAACCTTCACTGAAAAGCCCGAACTGGAACTGGCAAAAGTATTCGTGGAAAGCGGAGAATTCTATTGGAACTCCGGTCTGTTCATGTGGAACGTAAATACCATCATTAAGGCAAACGAAGCCCTGCTGCCCGAGCTGACATCCAAACTGGCCCCTGGCAAAGATGTGTACGGAACAGCCCAGGAGAAACAATTCATTGATGAGAACTTCCCGGCTTGCCCCAATGTATCCATAGACTTCGGCATCATGGAAAAGGCTGACAATGTATATGTATCATTAGGCGATTTCGGTTGGTCTGATTTAGGAACCTGGGGGTCTTTGTATGATTTGTCTCCTAAAGATGAAGCAGGCAATGTAGCTCTAAAATGTAAATCACTCATCTATAACAGCAAGGACAATATCGTGGTGCTGCCCGACAACAAACTTGCAGTTATCGACGGTTTGGAAGGTTATCTCATAGCCGAGTCGGACAATGTATTACTGATTTGCAAGAAGGATGAAGAACATACCATCCGCAAATATGTGAATGACGCCCAGATAAAATTGGGAGAAAAATACATTTAAATTAAGAATTAAAGGATAGGTGCCGAAGGTAACAATAGCGGGAGTTGGATGAGTTCCAACTCCCGCTTCCGTTTATTTAGGGGAGGAAAATAAACCGGTTAAAGCGCTGCACGGATGGCTTCCGCCACAGCTTTGAATTCTTCGTCCGTCAGTTTCAGTTTGGGATTGGAAAAAAGCATATCTTTTTCGTTCTGCATAGGAATCAGATGTATGTGCGCATGAGGCACTTCCAGCCCCAATACCGCTTCTCCTACCTTTCTACACGGGAAGGCCTTGCCAATGGCAAGCGCCACTCTCTTGGCGAAAACATGCATCGCCGCCAAATCCTCATCGTTCAAATCGAAGATATAATCTACTTCCTGCTTGGGAATGACCAATGTATGACCTTTTACCAACGGATTGATGTCAAGGAACGCAAAGAATCTGTCATCCTCCGCCACCTTGTAGCAAGGTATTTCACCTGCGATAATTCTACTGAATATTGTTGCCATAGCTATAAATTATAAAATAAGGCAAGCCCGTATGCGGACCTGCCTTCCTTTAAAATGATATGTTCACTACTTCCAGGTTAATCATGCCCTGCGGAACTTTGATTTCTGCGATGTCACCTACTTTCTTGCCAAGCAGACCTTGTGCAATCGGAGTATTCACGGAAATCTTTCCTTCCTTCAGATTGGCTTCACTTTCGGAAACGATGGTATAAACCATCTTCATGCCATTCTTCACGTTCTTAAGCTCTACTTTATTAAGAATCTGTACAGAATCGGTTTTCAACTTCGACTCATCAATAATCTTGGCGTCGGCAATGGTCAGCTTCAAATTGTTAATTTTCATCTCAAGCATACCTTGAGCTTCCTTGGCAGCGTCATACTCTGCATTTTCCGACAAATCACCTTTGTCACGCGCTTCGGCAATGGCAGCCGATATTTTGGGACGTTCCACCGTCTCCAGGTGTTTCAATTCGGCCATTAATTTCTTGTAGCCGTCTTCTGACATATAAGCCATACTTTTTCCTCCTTAAATGTTATGTTAGTTTTTAATGGTACTATAAACAAAAAAGAATTCCAACATGGTCAGCATGCTGGAACCCTCTTTCCGATTTTCCTTTGCAAAGATAGCCTTTTATGCAATGCGTGTCAAGCATAAAAGGCTGCTTTGTAACATATTTAAACGAAAACTTCTTATTTATAACATGTTACAGCAATGCTTTCACTGCCGCCTCCAAGTCTTTAACACTCTCTCCACGGGCACTCAACTCATTGTTCTTGTTAACCAGGAACACAGAAGGCACATTCTTCACATTATAAGAAGCCGCTATAGACGAATAAATTCCATTGCCGTCGCGCACACAAATCCAAGGTAGATTGTCGGCAGTTGTTTTCCAATAGTGCTCGTCTGCATCCAGAGAAACCTGATAAATTTCCAATCCCTGGGCAGCATACTTGTCGTACAAGTCACGCAACATATAATTATGTGTAGCAGAAACGGCACTCTGATAAACAGTGAAGTCCACAATAACAGCCTTGCCCTTCAATTCGCTCAACTTACGTGTATTGCCCTTCATGTCACGTAGGTTAATGTCGATGATGCCGGTTTCGGAAATTGCCTCTTCAGGGATTTCCACCACCTTCTGTTGCGGAGTACGGGTATTCTTCATTCCCTTTATTACAATGTTGTAGAGGTTCTTGGAACGGTCTGCATCCGGATAATAATTGTTCAGGCTGGTTGCCACGGCTGCAAAACACTTAACGTCTTCCTTATTGTTCAGGGGGTCGAAAATCAAATAATTATTCAACTTCTGAAACAAGGCGAAATAGGCGGCAGCCGTATTGGGAGCGGCAAAAATATAGCTGATTTTCACTTCATCCTTATAGTTCTTCAATAAAGAGGCGAGACTATCCTCAAAAACATCAGCGCCTATCTTATGTGCCTGCACCGACTGCAGCAATGCATTCACATTGTCCTGAAGCTTCATCTGCTTCAACGTCAAGTCCTTTATCTTCGAGCTGTTCGGAGAACCTTCGACCGTATAGGCAGTGGCAAAATCGGTATAAGGTGCCCTTACCAAAACCGTTTCCGTCGAATCTACCGAGAAATTAATAACCTTGTCATCTACCCGCAAACGATAGAATTCCGGAGACACCGGACGTACCTGCTTGAAGTGGAAAGAACCATCCCCTTTCAGTTTTACAGAATCCAAAGGAACAATACCTTCCAATGCCGAGGCTTCCAAATAAAGCATCTTGCCGTCGGCACCAGACACTTCACCCTCTACTTTGAATTTAGGTTCGGAATTACATGCACCCAATGCTATTGCAGCAAGTGCCATAAAAAAGATTTTCTTCATATCGTATCTTCAGTTTTGTTTTGCAAACGTGCCTGCAAATATACTTCTTTTCAAGTTCAGTCAAAGCATTTTCCCACGTTCTTACATATAGAAAACAGCAAAAAACAACTAAATACAAACTTTTTATCTCATTCCCACCATTTTACATGAATAAATTATGTATCTTTGCACGAATTTTGAAAGAAAATTAGATATAAAACATTTTTTATGATTAACCCAATTGTTAAGACGATCGAGCTTCCTGATGGCAGAACCATCACGCTCGAAACGGGAAAGCTGGCAAAACAGGCAGACGGTTCTGTAATGCTTCGTATGGGCAATACCATGCTTTTAGCTACTGTTTGTGCCGCCAAGGACGCAGTTCCCGGAACAGATTTCATGCCATTACAAGTAGAGTACAAAGAAAAATTCTCCGCATTCGGACGTTTCCCCGGCGGTTTCACAAAACGTGAAGGACGCGCTTCTGACTACGAAATCCTCACTTGCCGCCTCGTTGACCGTGCTCTCCGCCCCTTATTCCCTGATAATTTCCATGCAGAGGTATACGTAAACATCATTCTTTTCTCGGCAGACGGCGTAGATATGCCCGATGCTCTGGCCGGACTCGCTGCTTCTGCCGCACTTGCAGTTTCAGATATCCCCTTCAACGGACCTATTTCCGAAGTACGCGTAGCACGCATCAACGGACAATTTGTCATCAACCCTACCTTTGAGCAACTGGAGCAAGCCGATATGGATTTGATGGTGGGCGCCACTTATGAAAACATCATGATGGTGGAAGGCGAAATGGACGAAGTTTCCGAGCAGGACTTGCTGGAAGCTATGAAGGCCGCACACGAAGCCATTAAGATTCAGTGTAAGGCACAGATGGAACTGGCAGAGGAAGTAGGCTCTACCGTGAAACGCGAATATTGCCACGAAGTGAACGACGAAGAACTTCGTAAAGCCGTTCACGACGCTTGCTACGACAAGGCTTATGCCATCGCCGCTTCCGGAAACAAGAACAAGCACGAACGCATGGATGCTTTCGATGCCATCCGCGAAGAATTCAAGGCACAGTTCTCCGAAGAAGAATTGGAAGAAAAGGCAGCCCTCATCGACCGTTACTATCATGATGTGGAAAAAGAGGCGATGCGCCGTTCCATTCTGGACGAAGGCAAGCGCCTTGACGGACGTAAGACCACCGAAATCCGTCCTATCTGGTGTGAGACCAGCTACCTGCCCGGCCCTCACGGCTCCGCTATTTTTACACGTGGCGAGACACAGTCTTTGTCTACAGTGACTTTAGGTACCAAGTTGGACGAGAAGATTATCGACGACGTATTGGAACACGGAAAAGAACGTTTCCTTCTGCACTATAACTTCCCTCCATTCTCTACAGGCGAAGCTAAGGCACAACGCGGTGTAGGCCGCCGTGAAATCGGTCATGGGCACTTAGCATGGCGTGCCTTGAAGGGACAGATTCCCGCAGATTATCCGTACGTAGTACGCGTAGTATCCGACATCCTCGAATCAAACGGTTCTTCTTCCATGGCTACCGTATGTGCCGGAACTTTGGCATTGATGGATGCAGGTGTGAAAATCAAAAAACCGGTATCAGGTATCGCCATGGGATTGATTAAGAATGCAGGCGAAGACAAATATGCCGTATTGTCCGACATCCTCGGTGATGAGGACCACTTGGGAGACATGGACTTCAAAGTGACCGGAACAAAAGACGGTATCACCGCCACTCAGATGGATATCAAAGTGGATGGTCTGTCATACGAAATCCTTGAAAAGGCTTTGCTGCAGGCTAAAGAAGGCCGCGAATATATCTTGGGAAAAATTACCGAGTGCATCGCCGAGCCTCGCGAAGACCTGAAACCTCACGCTCCGCGTATCGAGACAATGACCATTCCTAAAGAATTCATCGGTGCTGTCATCGGTCCTGGTGGAAAGATTATCCAAGGTATGCAGGAAGAAACCGGTGCCACCATCACAATTGAAGAAGTGGACAACATCGGTAGAATCGAAATCGCCGGTACCAACAAGAAGAGCATCGATGATGCTATGCGTATCATCAAAGGCATTGTGGCTGTCCCTGAAGTAGGCGAAGTCTACAAAGGCAAGGTACGCTCCATTATGCCTTACGGCGCATTCGTTGAATTCCTGCCGGGTAAGGACGGTTTGCTCCATATCTCCGAAATCGACTGGAAACGTCTGGAAACAGTGGAAGAAGCCGGTATCAAGGAAGGTGACGAAATCGACGTAAAACTTCTCGACATCGACCCGAAGACCGGAAAATTCAAGCTGTCACGTAAAGTATTGCTTCCAAGACCGGAAAGACAAGAAAGACCGGAAAAGAAATAAGAAATCTCTTATTCTTTAAGCATATAAAGCCTGGTGGAGCTCCATCAGGCTTTCTTTTTGTCCATACAGCCAAAATGGCTCCGAAAAAACAAGGCACAATGCTTGCATATTCCAAAAAGATTATGTTTTTTTGCTATATAAAGCCTTATATTCCATAAAGAACCTCAATTAATGTCCGGTTTAAGGAGCCTACATACTATGAATCTTTTCTCACGCTTTTTCCAGGAAAACCAAGAAAAGTTTTTGGCCTTTGCTTATTCTTATCTCAGGGATAAAGCGGAAGCGGAAGACGTTGTGATGGAATCCATGATTGCCCTATGGGAAAATCGAGACCGCTGGGAAGAAAATAGTAACCTGCATGCCCTGCTGCTGACCATCATAAAGAACAAAGCCCTGCACGTACTCGAGCACAAGCAGGTGCGTCTACGGGCGGAAGAAACCATCAGTAGCCACAACCTGCGCGAATTGGACTTACGTATCTCCACCCTGAAAGCCTGCGAACCAGACAAGATATTCAATACGGAAATACAACATATCGTAAATAAGACCTTGCAGGAAATGCCCGAACAAAGCCGGAGGATATTCATGTTGAGCCGATACCAGAACCTGGCAAACAAGCAGATTGCCGATAGCCTGAACATATCACTTAAGACCGTAGAGGCACACATCACCAAAGTGCTGCGAATTCTCCGGCTGAGACTGAAAGATTATCTTATAACTATACTCATTATATTAATATCCTAAAAAGATGCCTCTACGGAATAGGGTTACCGCCCACTTTCCGGTTATATATACAAAAGGTAAAAAGAGCACATTTTAGAAAAGAAACAAATTATTGACAATGAACCAAGAGCTATTATATAAATATTTCAAAGGTATTACTTCCATTGAAGAAGAAAAGATGATACTCGACTGGGTAGACGCCTCGGATGAAAACCGGGACACCTTCCTGAAAGAGCGCATGATATATGACATTTCCTTGTTCTCGGACAAACAGGACAACAATGAAAAGAAAACGGTGCGCATCATGCCGATGCTCCGCTGGACGGCCCGCATAGCCGCCGTCACCATTGTCGCCATAGCCGGTTATTTCATCACCTCCGACTTTCTATATAACAAGGAGGTACAATTGCAAACAGTCACCGTGCCTGCCGGACAACGGGCGCAGATTACCCTTGCCGATGGAACGCGCGTATGGCTGAACTCCAAGTCTACCATGAAATATGCCGCCAACTTCGGACGCAACGAACGGAATGTGGAGCTGGACGGAGAGGCCTACTTTGAAGTAGCCAAAAACAAGAGTATCCCATTCTATGTACATACAGAAACGAACAAGGTAAAAGTTGTAGGAACGAGTTTCAATGTTTGTGCCTATAGTGGGAGCCATGAGTTCGGAACCACATTGGTAGAAGGTGTCGTCGATATCTATCCGGCCAACAGCAGCCAGATAATCACCAGGTTGCAGAAAGACGAGGTATTTCTCAATGAAAATGGAAAATGCAGAAAGACCGTCCTTCCTTCCTATGAATATCTACGCTGGAAAGAGGGACTATACTGTTTTGACGACGCCCCATTCAGCGGCATCCTCAGTAGACTGGAGAAATACTATAACGTAAAAATAACCGTTGCCAGTCCCCAACTGCTGAACTACAGCAGCTTTACCGGCAAGTTCAGAGAGCAGGACGGTATCGAACACATACTGCGGACCATCTCGAAAGACCATCCTTTCAAGTTCCGCATCAACGAAGAAAAGGACTCAATTGTTATATATGAGTAAGAAAAAAGATCGGAAAGTACCCCCATACTTTCCGATCCGAAACAGTCAAAAATCGACCTTAATCAATTTATTAACTTAACACAGTGACAAAGATATGAGAAAAATTTTGTTGATGAGGCTTTTTTATCTAAAAAAAATTAGATTTTAAGCAATTATTGCAAACCTATGAAAATCACATTATTCCTTCTCCTGCTTGTTATATTTCAGGTATACAACGGGAACTGCTACTCTCAGAATGCCAGGGTCAGCATTCAAAATGCCCGGCTGAGGGTAGGGCAAGTTCTCGAGCAAATTGAGTCGCAAACAGAATACTTATTTGTATATAACAAACAGAACGTCGATGTACACCGTACCGTCGACATCCATGCAAGTAACCAAACTGTTTCCAAAGTACTTGACCAAATGTTCAAAGGGACAGACATCAAGTATGTGATGGAAGGCAAAAACATCGTTTTAACCAAAAACAGCAGGAGTGCTGAGGATAAGACAGACACTCTGCAGGAAATGGCTACTGTAAGAGGAAAGGTGACGGACTCCAGAGGTGAACCGATTATCGGTGCCAACATTCTTGAAAAAGGGACCGCCAATGGTGTTATCACCAATACCGAAGGAGAATTTAGCATGAATATCCCTCCTTATGCCACTATTGTCGTATCCTACATCAGTTATGAACCGCAAACCATTGCCCTGAACGGTAGAAACAATCTCCACATCCGGATGGAAGAAAAGAACCTCACCCTGGAGCAGGTAGTGGTAACCGCCATGGGTATCCAGAAGAAAATGTCCTCATTGACCTATTCTACCCAACAGATAAGCAGCAGTGAGCTGACCCGTGCCAAAGAACCGAACATGATTAATACACTGGCAGGAAAGACGGCCGGAGTACAAATCAACAAAACCGCCAATCTAGGAGGTTCTGCCAAAGTCGCCATCCGCGGTGCACGCTCTGCATTTGCCAGCGGCAACAACCAGCCCTTATACGTAATTGACGGTGTTCCTATGCTGAACAGCTCAACAGAATCCACCTCCACCGTAATCGGCGGTAACAACGATGGATTGAACCGTGATGCCGGTGATGGGATTTCCAACCTGAATCCGGACGATATAGAAAGCATAAACATCCTGAAAGGTTCTTCTGCCGCCGCACTTTATGGCTCGCAGGCAGCTAATGGTGTCATTCTGATCACCACTAAAAAGGGAAAAGCCGGACTGCAGCGCGTTACATTCTCCTCCAACCTGACCGTGAGTCACGCCATCAGTACCCCCGAATTCCAAAATACATACGGTCGCAACGAAGATGGCGGTACGGCAAGCTGGGGTACAAAAAGCAATGTAACCGACTATGACAACATAGGCGAGTTCTTCAGCAATGGCATCACGACTTTCAATTCGCTGGCCATCACTACCGGAAATGAAAAAGTACAAACTTATTTCTCATACGCCAACACCACGGCTAAAGGAATTGTAGACAACAACAAGCTACAGAAAAATAACCTGAACCTACACGAAACGGCCAGCCTCTTCAACAACAAGCTGAAACTGGACGGCATTGCAACACTAATGACCCAAACCGTCAAGAACTCCCCTGCTACCGGCGGCTATTATCTGAATCCGCTGGTCAGCTTGTACAGTTTCCCACGTGGCGTAGATATGAGCACTTACAGAGAAAACTTTGAAACGTGGAATGCCGACCGCAATATGATGACACAAAACTGGATTGAAAAGAATGGAGATGGTACCGTCAGTGAATGGGGACAGAATCCCTACTGGTTGAAAAACCGCGTGCTCAGTAGCAACAAGCGATATCGCGCTATCGCATCGGCCAGCGCCAATCTGCACATTACGGATTATTTCAGCCTGCAGGCACGGGGTAATGTGGATTATATCAGTGATAAATTCGACAATAAGATGTATGCCACTACAGCTCCCAACATCGCCGGCAAATACGAGGACAAGGAAAACGGACGTTACATCTGGTCGGACAGCCAAGAAATCCAAGTCTACGGTGACGTAATGGCCTTGTTCAACAAGGAATTTGATGACTTCTCCCTCAACACGGCACTGGGTGCCAGCATCAACATGAGTAAAGTCAACTCCCTGACAATAGACTCAAGGCTTGCTTCCCTCTACAAACCGAATGTATTTACCGTCCCCAATGTAGTGATGGACTCCAAAGCAGCCGTAAACCAGAGCATCGACAGCAAACGCACGCTCCAATCAGTATTTGCCACCATGCAGTGGGGCTGGAAAGGATTACTATACCTGGACATTACCGCACGTAACGACTGGTCATCCACACTGGCCTACACGGACAGCAAGAATACCGGATTCTTCTATCCCTCCATAGGGGCTACCTGGATTCTTAACAAAGCCTGCTCCCTACCCCAATGGATAAGTTTTGCCAAAGTGCGCGCTTCGTGGGCGGAAGTCGGTAATGACCTTCCGATAGGAATCACCAATCCGGTAGACATCATCATGGTAGGCGGCAGTATCAATGTAAATACCGTAGAACAGCGTGGTGACCTAAAACCGGAAATCAGCAGCTCCATCGAATTCGGTACAGAATGGCGTTTCTTCCACCACCGATTCGGGATGGACTTCACTTGGTATCAGACCAATACCAAGAATCAGTTATTGAGAATGGACAACCCCACGGGCTCCACCTACAAATACCGGTATGTCAATGCCGGAAAAATACGCAACCAAGGCTTTGAGCTGACGGTAGACGCCACTCCGCTACTATACAGAAACTTTTCGTGGAAGAGTCTCATCAACATGTCCGCCAACAAAAACAAAGTAGTGACCCTGCATCCTGACTATCCGGAATTTTCCTACTACGAAGAAGGTTTCAACGCTGGCTATCAGATGCGCGTCAAAGAAGGAGGTAGCCTGGGGGATATTTATGGAAATGCTTTCCGCCGTAATGAGGATGGCAGCATCATAGTTGATGAAACCAGCAAAAGGCCTTTGGGAAATACCGGAAACAAGGATTTGCTTGGGAATGCCAATCCTGACTTCACGATGGGATGGAGCAATACACTTACCTACAAAGACCTGGAGCTCTATTTCCTGATAGATTTCCGCTTCGGCGGCGAAGTCATGTCACTGACACAGTCCGAACTGGATGCCAACGGCGTGACCAAAGTCACCGAAGAGGCCCGAACCCGGGGATATGTAGAATACCAAGGACAGAAGTTCAACGACCCGAGAGCATTCTACAGTGCAGTAGGCGGCAGAAATGCCATCTCCGAATATTATATGTACGACGCAACCTGCATCAGACTCCGTGAAGTATCACTGAGCTATTCTTTCCCGAAAACGATACTGGAAAATAGCAGATTCATAAAGGGAATCGACGTATCATTGGCAGCGCGCAACTTGTGCTTTTTCAAGAAGGAAGCACCGTTCGACCCCGATGCAGTGATGTCCGTAGGCAACAACAATCAAGGAGTAGACGTGTTTGGCATGCCTACTACCCGGAATATCGGCTTTAACCTAAGATTTACCTTTTAAAATGAATACCTTATGAAAAACAAGTGCATCATATTCCTTTTCTGCCATAGCATGCTGCTGCTTACAGCTTGTACCGGTGGTTTTGAGAATGACAACGAAATCAAAGGAGGTTTCTCGGATGACAAAAAGGAAATAGACTTCCAGAACTTGACTGCTCCATTCGAACCCATACAGTCGGGTATCTACTTCAATATAGGTTCTGTAGGCTTGAACTGGGTATGGCAGATGACACAATCCCTAAACCACGACATGTTCTCCGGCTACTTCATGGACCCTATTCCTAAATTCATGAAATCCAACGCCTGCTACAACCTGAACTCCGGCTGGACCAATGCTGCATGGCAATGTACTTACGGATATGTCTACACGGAAGTGCAGAAGGCAGAAAAGAACTTTTATGGCAATGACAACCTGAAAGGCTATCTCGGCATTACTGAAATCTTGAAAGTAGAACTGATGCACCGCATTGCCGATACATATGGTCCGCTGGTCTACCACCAATTGGGTGAGGTACCCCGGGTTTACGGACTGCAGGAAGCCTATACACGTTTCTTTGCAGACCTGGACGAAGGGCAGCAATTGATAAGGGAATACCTGGACGAAGGAGGTGACAACAACAAATTCAAAGAGTATGATATGCTGACCAACGGCAAGACCTTGAAGGACTGGTTGAAGTTTGCCAACTCACTGCGTTTGCGCCTTGCCATGCGCATCTCCAATGTGAATGCAACTCTTGCCAAAGACCAAGCAACCAAAGCACTGAATGACAATCAAGGTGTACTGGAAGGTGCAAGGGAAACCATCGCTGTAATGGGCAAGAACTATATCAATCCTTTGTGTGCCGTTGCCGGTTGGGGTGAAGTCTACATGAATGCCTCGATGGAATCCATTGTCAACGGTTATGAGGACCCGCGTGGCAAGAAATGGTATAACACCGCCCTGCTCGAAGGTTGTAGAGAGCAATTGTTAGGCATTCCCATCGGCTTACCCATGAAAGACGGTGACGCCAACATTTACAGTTCCTGCTCTTCCCTCAGCACAAGCACCATCGGCGAAAAGACCGGAGCCGTATTGATGAGTGCGGCAGAAGTCTGGCTACTCAGGGCCGAAGCAGCCCTCCGCGGCTATACCAAAGAAAATCCCCGCACATGCTATGAATACGGTGTAAGTACTTCATTTACACAATGGGACTGTGCCGGTGCCTCCGAATATCTGGAAAGCAATAAAACCCCTGCCGATTATAAAGATGTAGTCTCAGGCGGCAAGGTGGGCAAGGACATGAAAGCCTTGATTACCATCTCCCCAAAATGGGAAGAAGATGCAGACATAGAGACAAAACTCGAAAAGATTATTACCCAGAAGTGGCTGGCATGCTGGCCCGAAAGTTATGAGGCATGGGCCGAGCAACGCCGTACCGGATACCCAAAACTTTTCAAGGTCCAAAGCAACACCGGAAAAGTGATTGATACGGATATCATGATCCGCCGCCTTCCGTTCTCGACGGACGCCGCCACTGCCGACCCGGCACAATACGCCACCCTCACGGAAAAACTGGGTGGCGCAGACAATGGCGCCACCCGCCTTTGGTGGGATACGGGGAAAAACTCTTTTTAGAACAGACTCCACGCAACCGTAAGCCCTGCCATCACAATGGCTACCATGCTCATCAGCTTGATCAGGATATTCAAACTCGGACCGGATGTGTCCTTGAACGGGTCTCCTACGGTGTCACCCACGACTGTAGCTTTGTGGACTTCACTGCCTTTGCCGCCAAAGTTGCCTTCTTCCACATATTTTTTGGCATTATCCCATGCACCACCGGCATTTGCCATGAAGATAGCAAGCACGAAACCGCTACTCAATCCGCCAATCAGCAGGCCGAGCACACCGGGAACACCGAAAATAAGTCCCGTCGCAATCGGAGTAATGATAGCTATCAGTGACGGAACCACCATCTCGCGTTGCGCCCCTTTCGTCGAGATTGCCACACAACGCTCATAATCAGGCTCCGTCTCTCCCGTAAGGATTCCCTTGATTTCGCGAAACTGGCGGCGCACTTCGTCTACCATATGGGCCGCCGCACGACCTACCGCATTCATCGTCAATCCACAGAAAAGAAATGCCATCATCGAACCCAGGAACATACCGGAAAGAACTTTTGGATTCATCAACGTCACATCATAGTGATGCATAAAGTCGAAGAAAGTGGCATCTTGAAGAGCCACGGCATCGCCATGAGGAAGCGACAATTCGGTAGCCCCGAGGCGGGTCAGCCCAATACGGATTTCCTCGACATAAGAGGCCAGCAAAGCCAATCCCGTCAAAGCGGCGGAACCGATGGCAAAGCCTTTGCCCGTAGCAGCTGTAGTATTACCCAAAGAGTCGAGCGCATCGGTACGCTTGCGCACCTCCTCACCCAGACCGGACATTTCCGCATTGCCACCCGCGTTGTCGGCTATCGGTCCGTAAGCATCTGTAGCAAGCGTGATGCCCAATGTATAAAGCATACCTACCGCAGCAATGCCAATACCATAGAGCCCCAGACCCACATTAGAGAAGTCGAAGCCCGAAGCAAAGAGATAAGAAGCAATAATACCCATCACCACGGCAATCACCGGAATAGCCGTAGATAGCATTCCCAAGCCTATACCGGAAATTATAACTGTTGCCGGACCAGTCTTTCCGCTTTCACTCAGCTTTTGGGTAGGACGGTAGGATTGGGAAGTATAGTATTCCGTAGAACGCCCAATAATAATGCCTACTATCAAACCTACTATCACGGAGCAGGAAATCCACAGCCAATTGTCCAGTTTCAGCAACCACAAGATAAAGAAAGTGGCAATGACTATCAGAATAGAGCTGAGATTAGTACCGAAAGCCAGTGAGTTCAGCAAGTCCTTCATCTTCGCATTCTCTTTGGTACGCACGGAGAAGATGCCAATAATGGAAAGCAATATTCCGACGGCTGCAATCAGCATCGGAGCGATTACGGCCTTGAACTGCATCAGCGTATCACCCGAGTGGATAAAAGCCGCAGCACCGAGGGCAGCCGTAGCAAGGATAGAACCGCAATAACTTTCGTACAAATCAGCCCCCATACCTGCCACGTCGCCTACATTGTCGCCTACATTATCCGCAATCGTGGCAGGATTACGCGGGTCGTCTTCGGGGATACCGGCTTCCACCTTTCCCACAAGGTCGGCACCTACATCGGCAGCTTTTGTATAGATACCGCCACCTACGCGTGCAAACAATGCCTGCGTGGAAGCGCCCATGCCGAAAGTCAGCATGGTAGTGGTAATGATGCAGAGTTTATGGGTGGGAGTCATTACATCTTCCGGAATTACAGCATTCAGCAACAGATACCAGAAAGATATATCAAGCAAGCCAAGGCCAACCACTACCAGTCCCATCACCGCACCGCTACGGAAAGCCACGCGTAGTCCGGCATTCAGCGATGTGCGTGCCGCATTGGCAGTGCGAGCCGATGCGTAGGTGGCCGTCTTCATACCCAGAAAACCGGAAAGTCCGGAAAAGAATCCTCCGGTAAGGAAAGCAACCGGTACCCAGGAGTTCTGCACTCCGAAACCGTATGCCATAATGGAGAAAAGGATAACCAGCCCCAGAAATACCCAGCCCACAATCTTGTATTGTTGGCGGAGGTAAGACATAGCACCTTTGCGCACAGCAGCGGCAATCTTAATCATCTGAGGGGTACCCTCACTTTCTTTCATCATCTGACAATGGAAATACCAGGCAAAGTAAAGTGCCAGAACGGAAGCGGCTGGAACCAGCCAAAATAGGATTTGGTCCATAGCATTTATTCATATTAAAAGGTTGAACGAAAGCCTAAAATTATTGATTTGAAGCGAAATATGCAAACAATTAGGCTCTTTTATGCACTAGTTCCATTTCTATAAATAATAAAGACCTCTATCTATAAAAAAATAGATGATGTATCCCCCTAAAATGTATCGTTCATTCTTGGGAAACACATCATCTGTTCAGGTCAAATACATCATCTGTTCGATTAAAATAGATGATGTATTTTATTATTCCACCGTTACAGCCGTACCGCAGGCTGTAACCATCAGCATGCTGCCACTACCTCCTACCGTTTCATAATCCAGATCTACACCAATCACGGCATTGGCACCCATAGCACGGGCATTTTCCTGCATCTCACGCAAAGCTGTCTCCTTAGCTTCGCGTAGCACTTCTTCATAAGAGCCGCTTCTCCCACCTACCACGTCACGGATGCTGGCAAAAAAATCGCGGAATACATTGGCACCGATAATCGTCTCACCGGAAACGATGCCATAATAGCGGGTGATACGTCCACCCTCAATAGTCGGGGTTGTTGTTACTAACATAATTCATTTTTTTTAGTTGTTGATATATTAGACGCAAAGAATGGAAGAAAGGTTGCAAAGCTTTGCTTGGGTCAGAACATCCGGCTGACACGAACTATACCTGCCACCAGCGCATCTATCTCCTCCCGGGTATTGTAAAGCCCGAAAGATGCACGCACTGTTCCTTCGATGCCAAGACGCTGCATCAATGGTTGGGCACAGTGATGTCCCGTGCGTACGGCAATGCCAAGACGGTCGAGCAATGTACCCATATCAAAATGATGGATATCACCTACCAGAAACGATATGACACTACCCTTGTCTTCTGCCTCGCCGAAGATACGCATACCGGGAATCTCTTTCAGCCGTTGCATGGCATACTGGGTCAATTCGTGTTCATAGGCGGCAATCTTGTCCATCCCAACCAGCGAAACGTAGTCCAAAGCTTTGGCAAGTCCGGTAGTACCGATATAATCCGGCGTACCGGCTTCAAACTTGAAGGGCAATTCATTGAAGATAGTCTTTTCAAAAGATACATGCTGAATCATCTCTCCACCGCCCTGATAGGGAGGTATCCTATCCAGCCACCCCTCTTTACCATAAAGCACCCCTACCCCCGTAGGACCATACACCTTGTGCGCGGAGAAAACGAAGAAATCGGCATCCAGATCCTGCACATCTACCGACATGTGGGGAATGGACTGGGCACCGTCCACAAGCACCGGAACACCCTGCTCATGGGCAAAAGCAATCATCTCCTTGACGGGATTGACCGTACCCAGCACATTGGAAACATGCGCCACACTGACAATCCTGGTACGTTCGGAGAACAACTGCCTATATTCGTCCAATAAGAGTTCGCCCTTGTCATTCATCGGAATCACCTTGATGGTAATTCCACGCTTGGCGGCAAGCAGCTGCCAGGGAACAATGTTGCTATGGTGTTCCATCACAGAAAGAATCACCTCATCCCCCTCCTGCATAAATTCCTCACCAAAGCTGGAGACAAGCAGGTTGATACTCTCCGTCGTACCACGGGTGAAGACAATCTCATTCGTGCTGCGGGCATTGATGAAACGTCTCACCGTCTCACGCGAGGCCTCGTGCAGCTCTGTAGCCTGCTGCGACAGGAAGTGCACTCCGCGATGCACATTGGCATTCACCGAATAATATTCGTCCGTAATGGCATTTACTACCTGGCGAGGTTTCTGCGTAGTCGCGCCGTTGTCCAGATAGACCAACGGCTTGCCATATACCTCACGGGAAAGGATAGGGAAATCAGCTCGAAGCCTCTCCCCCAGCCCCTCTCCCATAGGGAGGGGAGCCAAGATACTACTCTTATTTATATCGTTGTTCATAATGAATCGAAATTATAAGCTATCACTTGCAGATGGCGCACCCCTGGCATTTGTTCAGTTCCCCCCGGAAACGCTTCTCTACCAGCAGATGCAGACGGTCTTTCAAAGCATCCAAACGGATGGTGTCGATAACTTCGTTGACAAAAGCGAACATCAGCAACAGGCGCGCCTCGCGCACCGGGATACCACGCTGCCGCATATAGAAGAGAGCGCTTTCATCGAGCTGCCCCACCGTAGCGCCGTGACTGCACTTCACGTCATCTGCATAAATCTCCAGCTGAGGCTGGGTGTACATATGTGCATCTCGGGTGGCACAAAGATTGCGGTTGGTCTGTTGCGAACTGGTGTGCTGTGCGTCAGGGCGCACTAAAACCAGACCGGCAAAGGCACCTACAGCCTGCTCGTCAAGGACATACTTATAAAGCTCATTGCTGGTACAGTTGGGCACGGCATGGTCGATTGTCGTATGATTGTCCACATGCTGATTCTTGTCTGCAATGGCCATACCGCACAGATTCAGCTCCGCATGTTCACCGGCAAGCGTCACACGGGTTGTATTCCGTGTAGTTCCGTTGTGCAAGGTCATACCATTCAGCAATACATTACTATTGGCTTCCTGCCTTACATACATATTGCTGATACGTACCGTACTGGTGTGTGTCTCTTCGAGTTCATAAAAATCGAAAATGGCATTCTCACCGGCAAAGATTTCTATCACCTGCGTTGCCAGGAAGTTCACGCCGTCCATCGCATGATCACACACCAACAAGCGGGCTTGTGCACCCTCCTCCAGAATAATCAGCACACGGCGGTTCACCATAAAATTGACGTCACCACGCAGGATATTCACCAGCTGAATAGGTTTCTCTACCACCACGTTCTTAGGAACATAAAACAGAACGCCGTCTTGTGCAAAAGCGGTGTTGAACGCCGTCACCCCATCCTCTGCCGTATCAGCCAACTTGCCATAATATTTCTTCACCAAATCGGGATGTTTCTCGGCCACCTCCTTCAGGCTGCCGAAGATAACCCCTTCAGGCAGATGGGACTTGGGCAAAGCCCTGCCATAAAAAGCATCGTTCACCACAAAATAAAGAGCAGTGCTCATATTGGGAACATCGCACTTGAACACTTCATAAGGATTCACCGGAATTTCCAACCGGTTCAAGTTCAAGCCATAATCCGGCTCAAAGAACTTGCTGATATCCGTATATTTGTATTTCTCCTCCTTACGGGTGGGAAAGCCCAAGCGCTCAAAGTCAGCAAAAGCAGCGGCACGCGGAGCATTCAGCACCTCGGCACTATGCCGGCATATCATCGCCTCCGTTTGGGAGAAAAGGTCTATGTATTGTTGCTCTACACTCATGTTTTCAGATTATGAGTTTATAATTCACCTGCTTCTTTCCTTATCCAATCGAAGCCACGTGTTTCAATCTCCTTCGCCAATTCCGGTCCACCGGTCTTTACGATACGTCCACCCAGCAGTACATGTACCGTATCGGGTTTGATATAGTCCAACAACCGCTGGTAGTGGGTAATGACCATAGCACTGGTTTCCGCAGTCTTGAGTTTGTTGAAACCGTCGGCCACAATACGCAAAGCATCCACATCCAATCCGGAATCCGTCTCGTCCAAAATAGCAAAAGTCGGTTCCAACATCGCCATCTGGAATATCTCGTTACGCTTCTTTTCACCGCCGCTGAAACCTTCGTTCACGCTACGGTTGGCCAGCTTGTTGTCCAACTCCACAATGGCACGCTTCTCGCGCATCAGCTTCAGGAACTCACTGGCCGACAAAGCAGGCAGATGGCGGTACTTGCGTTGCTCATTCACAGCCGCACGCATGAAGTTCACCATCGACACGCCCGGAATCTCTACCGGAGCCTGGAAAGAAAGAAAGATTCCTTCATGTGCACGGTCCTCAGGACTCATGGCAAGCAAGTCCTTGCCATTAAAGGTAATTGAGCCGCGCGTCACTTCGTAAGCAGGATGGCCAACCAACACATTACTCAACGTACTTTTACCAGCACCGTTCTGTCCCATCAGTGCATGTACTTCTCCATCACGTATGGTCAAGTTGATGCCTTTCAATATTTCTTTGCCATTGATGCTGGCATGCAGGTCTTTTATCTCTAACATCTTTATATTTACTATTTGACTATTTACAATTTACTATTTATAAATCACCCCACGCTTCCTTCCAGCGAAATGGCAAGCAATTTCTGCGCTTCTACGGCAAACTCCATCGGAAGTTTATTCAAAACTTCTTTGGCATAACCGTTCACAATCAGCCCCACGGCATCTTCCGTAGAAATACCGCGCTGATTGCAGTAGAATATCTGGTCCTCACTGATTTTGCTGGTAGTGGCCTCATGCTCCACGATGGCCGTTTCATTGTGAATATCCATGTAGGGGAAAGTATGCGCGCCGCATTTGTCACCAAGTAGCAAGGAGTCGCACTGGCTGTAATTACGAGCATTGTCCGCTTTCTGTGCCACGCGCACCAAGCCGCGGTAAGAGTTTTCGCTCTTTCCGGCAGAAATGCCTTTGCTCACAATGGTGCTCCGGGTATTCTTGCCCAGATGAATCATCTTTGTTCCCGTGTCTGCCTGCTGATGGTTATTGGTTACTGCCACACTATAGAACTCCGCTGTCGAATTGTCGCCGGAAAGGATGCAAGACGGATACTTCCAGGTAATGGCCGAACCTGTTTCCACTTGTGTCCAAGACAGTTTACTGTCCACCCCTTTACAATGGCCACGCTTCGTCACAAAGTTATAGACACCACCCCGGCCCTCGGCATCACCGGGATACCAGTTCTGCACGGTGCTGTATTTCACTTCTGCACGGTCGTGCACTACAATTTCCACAATGGCCGCGTGCAACTGGTTCTCGTCACGCATCGGAGCCGTACACCCTTCCAGATAAGAAACGTACGAATCATCATCCGCCACAATCAAGGTTCTTTCGAACTGCCCCGTATTGCGGGCATTGATGCGGAAATAGGTGGACAACTCCATCGGACAGCGTACCCCCTTCGGGATATAGACAAAAGAACCGTCGGAGAACACCGCCGAGTTCAGTGCCGCAAAGAAGTTGTCACGATAAGGCACCACCGAACCGAGATATTTCTGTACCAAGTCGGGATGCTCGTGTACAGCCTCGCTGAACGAGCAGAAGATGATTCCTTTCTCCATCAGTGTCTCCTTGAAGGTAGTCTTTACAGACACCGAGTCCATAACGGCATCCACAGCCATACCGCTTAACGCCATCTGTTCTTCCAGCGGAATGCCCAGCTTATTGAAAGTCTTTATCAACTCAGGGTCTACCTCATCCATGCTTTTCGGTCCTTCCTTCTTCTTCGTAGGGTCGGCATAGTAGGATATGGCCTGATAATCTATTTCGGGAATGCGGAGATGTGCCCATGTAGGCATCTCCAATGTCAGCCAGTGGCGATATGCCTTCAGGCGGAACTCCAGCAACCATTCCGGTTCTCCCTTCTTCTCAGAGATAAGCCGCACTACATCTTCATTCAGCCCGCGCTCAATGATGTCTGTATGCACGTCGGTCGTGAAACCGTACTTATACTTCTCCTGAGTGAGTTCCTTTACATATTTATTGGGTTCTTCTTGTTGCATCACTTCTATAATTACAAATTATGAATTACAAAATCACGGTTCACGGTATCAGTCAAAGTCTCCGTTTACAATCTGCTCCGTAACCGCCTTTGCTGCGGGAAAGAATATCCCGGCAAACTCTTCCATAGGATAATATAACACTGATTCTTTCTTTTTTGTTTTGCTAATCAGCGTATTGTCTCCGTCTATAAATTCGATGACACCAATCAGCAGGCTCGTCAGCAGGAGGTACTTCAAAGCCCCTAGACCAGCCCCCAACCAATGATTGAGCCAGCCCAGCGAGACGGCCTCCATTGCCCGGGTCAGCAGAGAAGCCACCAGGGAGAAGAGCAAAGGAACAGCCAGCCAGATGAAGACAAATGCCAGTACTTGCGCCACTGTCATAGAGTCTGTCAACATGGGGCACAGCTTCACTGCCAACGAGGCATACAAAGCCTTTGCCGCCAGCAGACCGACAATCAGCCCCAGCAGAGAGGCCAATTGCTTCACAAAACCTTTCATGAAGCCGATGATTGCGCCCAAGCCGAAAGCAGCCAATATGATGATATCTATAATTGCCATAAAATTAATGTACCAATGTGACAATATGCTAATGTGCCAATATGCTAATGGGTCAATGAGCAAATAACTAATATGCAAAATGTGCCAATTGCCCTGCGGCATTTTCTGTACGCGCAGCCAATTGGCACATTAGCATATTTGCACATTATTCAATTATAATGTTTGCTTCACTTCTATTTCTTCGTAAGATTCGATAATATCGCCCACCTTGATGTCGTTGCAGTTTGTCAGGCTGATACCGCACTCGAAATTGGTACCTACCTCCTTCACGTCGTCCTTGAAGCGCTTCAGGGCATTGATGGCACCCGTAAAGATTACGATACCGTCGCGTATCAAACGGGCCTTGTCGCTGCGTTTCACCTTTCCGGTCTTGACCATGGCACCTGCCACCAGTCCCACCTTCGTGATGTTGAACACTTCGCGCACCTCGATGGTTGCCGTTATCTGCTCCTTCAATGTCGGTGCCAGCATACCTTCCATGGCAGCCTTCACCTCTTCAATGGCATCGTAGATGACAGAGTACTTGCGGATATCCACACCCTCCTGCTCTGCCATCTTGGCGGCAGCACCCGAAGGACGTACCTGGAAACCGACGATAATCGCATCCGAAGCGGCAGCCAGCGAGACATCCGATTCGGAAATCTGACCGACACCCTTGTGGATTACGTTTACCTGCACCTGCTCCGTAGACAGCTTGATTAAAGAGTCGCTCAACGCTTCCACAGAACCGTCCACGTCACCCTTCACAATCACGTTCAGCTCATGGAAGTCACCCAGCGCCAGACGGCGGCCCACTTCGTCGAGCGTCAGCATCTTCTGCGTACGCAAACCTTGTTCACGCTGCAACTGTTCGCGTTTGTTGGCAATCTCGCGTGCTTCCTGCTCCGTTTCGATTACGTGGAACGTGTCGCCAGCAGCAGGTGCACCGTTCAAGCCCAATATCAGGGCAGGTGTAGAAGGACCAGCCTCCTGCATGCGTTGGTTACGCTCATTGAACATAGCCTTCACCTTACCGTAGCTGGTACCCGCCAGCACGATGTCGCCCATTTTCAAGGTACCGTTGGAAACGAGTACCGTAGCCACATAGCCACGACCCTTATCCAATGAGGACTCGATAATGGAACCGGTAGCACGGCGGTTCGGGTTTGCTTTCAACTCCAGCATTTCTGCTTCGAGCAGCACTTTCTCCATCAACTCGGGTACACCGATACCCTTTTTGGCAGAGATATCTTGCGACTGATACTTACCACCCCACTCTTCCACCAAGAAGTTCATGGCAGCCAGCTCTTCCTTAATCTTGTCGGGGTTGGCAGTCGGTTTATCAATCTTATTGATTGCAAATACAATAGGAACACCCGCAGCCATGGCATGGTTGATGGCTTCCTTTGTCTGCGGCATCACGTTGTCGTCAGCAGCCACAATGATGATGGCAATATCCGTAGCTTTGGCACCACGGGCACGCATGGCGGTAAACGCCTCGTGGCCCGGAGTATCGAGGAATGTAATCTTACGTCCGTCGTCCAGCGACACGTGGTAGGCACCGATGTGCTGTGTGATACCACCCGCTTCACCGGCAATCACATTCGCCTTACGGATATAGTCGAGCAATGAAGTCTTACCGTGGTCTACGTGACCCATCACCGTTACAATCGGAGCGCGAGGTTCCAAATCTTCCTCATCATCCTCTTCCTCTACGATGGCCTGCGCCACTTCTGCGCTTACATATTCTGTCTTGAAGCCGAATTCCTCAGCCACCAAGTTGATGGTCTCGGCATCCAGACGCTGGTTGATGGATACCATCATACCAATGCTCATACAAGTGGCGATGACCTGAGTAACAGAAACATCCATCATGCTTGCCAACTCGTTGGCCGTCACGAATTCCGTAATCTTCAGTACCTTGCTTTCTGCCATTTCCATGTCTTCCAATTCCTGCATACGGCTGGAAGCCATGTCACGTTTTTCCTTACGATACTTGGCACCTTTGTTCTTTCCTTTGGAAGTGAGGCGTGCCAAAGTTTCCTTTACCTGCTTTGCTACATCTTCCTCGCTAACCTCCTGCTTGATGACCGGCTTCTTGAAGCGGTCCTTATTGCGGTTGCGGTTATTATTGGCATTGTTTCCACCAGGCTGGTTTCCACCTTGCGGGCGGGCACCCTGACCTTGCTGGGCACCAGCGTGTCCACGGTCGTTGCCACCACGCTGGAAGTTGGAAGCATTGTTGATGTCCACTTTCTCCTTATTGATACGGACACGTTTCTTCTTGCCGTTGGCATCGCCGGCAGCGGTATCCTTCAACTTGCTGTCATCACGGCGGATTTCCTTGATGATAGCTTCCTTCATCTGCTTCTTCTGATCCTGGCGAATCTTTTCCTTCTCTTCACGCTCCTTGCGTTTCTCCTCTTTCGATTTCTTCTTCGGGCGTGTGGATTGGTTCAGAGCCGCCAGGTCTATCTGTCCGATGACATTAATCTTCGAAACAAACTCAGGCTGATGTATCTTGAAGATTTCTTCTCCTTCTTCTTTCCCCTCTTTTTCAACCGGTGCTTCTTCAGCCACCGGTACGGGAGCAGGCGCTTCTATCATTTCTTCCTTTTTAGATTCTTGTTGAGCCTCTACAACCGGAGCAGGCTCTTCCTTGACAACGGGTTGTGGCTGCGGTTCCGAAACGGGCTGCGGCTCGGACTCAGATGCCGGCTGTACCTTCGGTTGCGGCTGTGGTTCCGGTTGGGGAGCAGGAGCAGGTTCCGGTTTCGGCGTTTCTACAACTGCCGGTTCCTCCACCTTCTTCTCCTCTACCGCTTTTTCCGCTTCTTTCTCTTTTTCCTGAGCAGGAGCAGGTCTACGGTTCAGTTTGTCCAAATCAATCTTGCCTACCGGCTTGAACTTCGGACGTGCGTCTTCCGGAACAACCGTCTTAATCTCCTCGGGCTTCGCTTTCTCCTGCGTTTCCTTATAGCCGTCAATAGACACGGACGCCTTGTTGCGGTCCTTGCTCTGACGTTCCTGGCTGAAACGCTCCGACTTTATCTTAAGGTCCTTATCTGTACTAAACTCCTTTTTGAGCAGTTCGAACTGTTCATCCGTAATTTTTGTGTTCGGATTTGCCTCAACGGTAAATCCCTTCTTTTGCAGGAACTCGACAGCCGTCGTAATCCCTACATTTAAATCTCTTGTTACTTTGTTTAACCTTATCGTCATACTAATTTAATGAATTAATGTGCCAATATGCTAATGTGCTAATTGGCTGAGAAAAAAGGAGTGTGCACTTCATCCGATATGCTATCTGCATTGGCACATTAGCATATTACCCACATTACCACATTACTGCTCCTCCTCTTCAAACTCCTGTTTCAAAATGCGCAATACCTCGTCCACCGTCTCTTCTTCGAGGTCCGTCTTCTCAATCAACATCTCACGGGGAGCGTTCAACACAGCCTTAGCCGTATCGATACCGATAGCCTTGATGGCATCGATAACCCAACCGTCTATTTCATCACGGAATTCGTCCAAGTAGATGTCTTCATCCTCTATGGCCTCATCCAACTCACGGAACACGTCGATGGTGTACTCAGTCAACATACTGGCAAGCTTGATATTCAAACCGCCTTTACCGATAGCCAGCGACACCTCTTCGGGTTTCAAGAACACTTCAGCCTTGCGTTCTTCCTCGTTCAAGCGGATGGAAGAAATCTTGGCAGGGCTCAAGGCACGCTGTATAAACAACTGGATATTGGACGTATAGTTGATAACGTCGATATTCTCGTTGCGAAGCTCGCGGACAATACCATGAATACGGCTACCCTTCACACCCACGCAAGCACCTACCGGATCGATACGGTCATCGTAGCTCTCAACGGCAATCTTGGCACGCTCGCCGGGGATGCGGGCAATCTTCTTGATGGTAATCAGTCCATCATTGATTTCGGGCACTTCCATTTCGAACAGACGTTGCAGGAAGACGGGCGACGTACGGCTCAGGATATTCTTCGGATTATTATTCTTGTTGTCCACACGTGCCACTACGGCGCGGGCGGTCTCGCCCTTGCCGTAGAAGTCATTCGCTATCTGTTCGCGCTTGCACAGCAACAGTTCGT
>ENA-OQKO01000655-OQKO01000655.1-human-gut-metagenome-genome-assembly--contig:-NODE-655-length-29888-cov-6.161520_pt1 | contig 29888 bp, 30 predicted proteins | sample MGYA00242777_ERZ504796 | MGnify/ENA primary metagenome ERZ504796 (study PRJEB26092, sample SAMD00036404) | human gut metagenome | host: Homo sapiens | study: EMG produced TPA metagenomics assembly of... | reverse complement strand
CCGTAACCGGACTAATAAAAATCGCGGGGCACGCGAGGATAGCTTGTAGATACTTGGCTCTGTAGAGCCATTGAGCAAGAAGCCCCCACTTCAAAATCAGAGATTTAAGTGGTGGGAGCATGTCACACAACTATGAATTAGATCGGCTGTTTGAAATAGATTGTAATAACCCCGAAGAACAATATTTTATAACTGGTTCTAAAAATTCAAATCAGAATGTATAAAAATTGAAGAGATAATCTGTGAAATAAGATAGGTTAATTCTTCAATTTACATATTTTTTAAGGTGTTCCGGCATGGTATTATGGTACTTATAAAGAACCTATTATGTCTGTTGGAGAGAGCGGTGAAAAGTTATGAAGCTATTATTTAAACAAAGGCTGTTTTCATGGTTTGACAGCTATGATATCTATGATGAAGCAGGCAACACTGCTTATGTAGTAAAAGGTCAGTTGTCCTGGGGACATAAACTTGTAATTTATGATGCCTATGGAAATGAAGTAGGAATGGTTGTTCAGAAAGTACTTACTTTTCTTCCTAAATTTGAGATTTATAAAAACGGCAGTTATATCGGATGCCTGAGCAAAGAATTCTCATTCCTGACGCCACATTATAATATTGATTACAATGGATGGCATATTGATGGAACCATTATGGAATGGAACTATAGCATTCTTGATCGAAGCGGTTATTCAATTGCACGGGTTAGTAAAGAACTGTTTCATATGACTGATACATATGTTATTGACGTACAGGATCCAGGAAATGCATTGGATGCGCTGATGTTTGTACTGGCAATCGATGCAGAAAAATGTTCCAGAAATTAAATAATTGATCTTGTTACTGTAATTATTCGGAGGATGAAGCATGGGATTATTCAAAAAGAAAATCGTGAAAAAAACATATGACCGAGAACATATGAAACCAGTTATTCGTGCAAGCATTTGTACCGGGGAAGAAGTAGCAGGATTCAAAGACATACGGACCGGAAAAATCGAAGAAATCATGCTGATCAGATCGCCGGAGGAGCTAGAAAGATTCAAAGAGATATATGAGATAACAGAGGAAATCTCAAAAGAATATTAGACATCTTCTGGGTCGTGGATGAACGCCAGGTATTCGTCTGTAAGCTTATAGGGAAAAAGGAGTTATTTTATAAAGGTGATGAAAATTACTTACTCATATATGTTTATCATGATCAGACTTATAATCTGGATAATGGCACCCAAGTCGATACATTGCTATCTAACGATAGTGGTGTAGCATTTATTGTCAAAACAAAGGAAGGCACCATTTATCATGCCGGTGACTTAAATGACTGGTATTGGGATGGTGAGCCAAAAGCTGATAACCAGAGACTTACTTCAGCATATCGTGCGGAGATCAGGAAAATCAAGGGTATGCATTTTGATGCTGCATTTGTCCCTTTAGATCCGAGACAGGGAAATCACTATGCCGACGGGATCCTGTATTTCCTTAAAAATGTAGATTGCAATGTCATTTTTCCAATGCATTACTGGAATGATGCCAATGTAATTAAGCGGTTTATTACGGAATATCCGCAATATAAATCACGTATTAAAAACACAGAATGTGCAAAAGGAGAAGAATTATGAAGTTTAAGATGATTCACGAAAACTACAATGTATCAGACCTGGACCGATCTATTAAATTTTACAACGAGGCCCTTGATCTGCACGAAGTGAGAAGAAAGACTACCGATGATTTTATCATCGTGTATCTGAGCAACGATGTAAGTGATTTTGAGTTGGAACTTACCTGGCTTAAAGATCATCCACAGCCATATAATCTGGGTGAATGCGAATTCCACCTGGCATTCCAGGCAGAGGATTACGAGGCAGCGCATAAGAAGCATGAAGAGATGGGATGCATTTGTTTCGAAAATGAAGCAATGGGAATCTATTTCATTGTAGATCCAGATGGATACTGGCTTGAGATACTGCCGTAAAGCTGGTGTATATTGGGAATTTTAAAATCACCTTCAGATTATAAAAAAATAGTCTGAAGGTGATTTTTTCAAATATCTTTAAATATTGTTTCTCTTTGGAAGTGATTGTTTGTTGTTTACGTGAGAATGTATTTTATGCTTATTTTCCAAATGTATTGCTGGATTTAGCAGCAGCTTTAGCTGCCATGGTGTTAGTGGACTCAAACAAGGAAGTTGTCGGTGCAACCGGACACATCAGTACCCGTCCTGTTCCGCGGTAAACATTTACCAGACCTTCTCCGCTAACTGCAGATCCGACAAGTGTTTTTGTAGATCTTTCTACGGTAAATTCAAGATTTGATGACCAGCATACAGCAAGGTTTCCATCAATTTTCAGTTCATCATTTTCCAATATGACTTCAATCAATTCATCTTCGGGAACATTAGACTCCAGTGCAGCTACACCATTTCCCTGCAAACTCAGATTAAACAGACCTTCGCTACCTAATACTGCTGATGAAAGGTTCTTTCTGGCTACAACTTTACTTTTTACATTTGCATCACAAGCCAGGAACATGCCATCTTCAATTGTCATTCCGGCCGAACCCCATTTTCCAATGTCTGCAAGGATAATGTATTTGTATGTCGGTTCTAATACCAGGCAGCCTTCACCAACATATTCCGGTTTAACTGCGGTTTCTTTTGTAACCGCACCCTTGAGTGCTTTTCCAAGGAAATCTCCGATACCTTTTACACCAGATGCGGCTTGTACATTACCACCCATCCACTGCATGGCACCAGCCTGGATAACAGCTGAATGGTCTTTATCAATATCAATAACAACCTGTCTTCTTCTGACATTCATTTTACTCATGAAATACTCATTCATTGCATTCATAGGTGAAACGCTGGCATCCTGCACATATTCAAGCACATGGAAGTTTCCGATACTTTTCGCATATTTTCTGTTTTCATTTTGTAAGTTTTCAATTCGCATAGCATAATCTCCCTTTTAATAATAATCTATGATGTTGCTCGGATATGCTTATTATAAAAGAGTCAGCATAGATAGAAAACAATTCGTGCAGAGAAATATAAAGAGAGAATTCTCAAAATTCGAGAAATATAAAGATGCAATTCCTCATGGTGGATGTGTATTATGAAAAATAAATTTGTTATAGTGACAATATCAACAAAAAAGCAGAATGTAAATGGGGTGATCAGATGGAAGCAGCACAGAGAATTCGATTAATCCGGATAATAGAAAAGATGGAGAAAAATCCGACGTTCAGTAATAAACTTGGTATAAAGAACACATCTGAATATTTAGCAGAAAAAGAACAGAAAAAATGAAAGACGCATATCAAAATGAGTTTCAGAAGGAGTAAAAAAATGTTATCGTTATTATTTGCAATTTGTATAATTTGGTTTGTTGGAAAATTTTTTGTTTTTGGGTTAAGAGCATCCTGGGGAATTATGAAACTACTTTGCACAGTTATTTTCTTCCCGGTGATATTGATTGGCATGGTTGTAGGTGGACTGATGTACATTGCTTTTCCATTATTGATTGTCGGTGGCATTATAGCTTTGGTGACGTCACATTCATAATGGATCAGGAGGAGAAAACGAATGGGATATGATATTGAAAAAGAAAAAAGAGAAGCAATTGAAGCTGGGCGCAGAGCTTTGAACAGTCTTCAGGCAGCAAAAGAAAATTTAAACAGTGCAAAGAACTGGGGCCTGGTAGATATGTTTGGCGGCGGCTTTTTCACTACGATGTTAAAACATTCTAAAATGGATCAGGCCAAACGGAATATGGAACAGGCAAAGTATGATCTTCGTAATTTCAGTAGGGAATTAAATGATGTAAATATGGTATGTAACTTGAATATCGATACTGGAGATTTTCTTTCTTTTGCGGATTATTTCTTTGATGGTTTTGTTGTGGACTGGGTGGTCCAGGATCGAATCAATAATGCAAAAAGACAGGTAGAAGAAGCAATTCGAAGAACAGAAAGTATCGTCAATCAATTACAGCGTATGTAAAGGAAAAGGCAATGAGTCAGAAATGGTTCATTGCCTTTCGTCGAGTTATGGCTTATTTTAATTTTTCTTTTTCGGCGTTTAAGAGTTCAAGATTAAGCCCCTGTTCTCCGGCTGTCTTATCTACCCAAAGATTCAAAGAGTCTATGGCTAAAGAAATTTCATCAAGTTTTTTACTGATATAAGCAAAATCTTTCATTTCATCATCGCTGATCTTACCGTCACGGGCAATCTGGATCAGACGACCGGTAAGAGGATTGATTTCATTCAAACTGGCAATTGTCTCCAAAATGATATTTGACAGATCAGTCATTTCTACTTCTGGAACATAACGATGGCCGATCTCGCATTTGTGAGAGCAATAATAATTGCAAAGCTCTGGTCTTTTATAGGCATCTGCCATCTGGAGGATATCATAGGGCGTAGGTTCTTGTGTTTCATATTCAAATTTTTCAATTTTTGAATCAGAGACAGCATCCATTTTTTCACTGGCCTCTGCTCTTGTAAGTCCTGCTGCTTCTCGGCAAAGCTGGTAAATTGTTTTGTTTTCCCTGGTGGATTGCTTACCCATGAGAATTTCCTCCCCGTATATCGCTAAACATGAGGATTATCAATATTTAAGTCCTCATGCAAGACGAGTATTTTTCGTATAGAGTTTATTATACTTGAATTATCAATTAACAACAAGCTCAATAATGAACATGAAGTCAAAAAGAGTGAAAGAGGAAAGAGAGGGTACAGAATGAGAAAAACAAGAGGTGATTGTAGAGTAGGAACATTTGAAAAGAAGAATGGATTACCACCAGGGACAGTAAAAAAGCCAAAAACACCGTCCCCCAGTATTCTATGAGAGGAAAATATGGATTATAAAATAGTTGTAACAGCTGAAGCAGAAGAAGACTTGAATCAGTTTATACAGTAGTTGCTTTTCGTTAAGAAAAATAAGCAAGCAGCGAAAAATGTGGATGATATTTTCCATGAGTTACAAGATTATGAAAACAAAATGATATAAATTGAATATTGGCAATAAAAAGATCATTTACCGTAAAATCGTAGATGGTCTTTTTTTATTTCTCCCTAAACTTTCCCAAACTTTTTTGTATTTAGAAGCCAGAAAGCAAAAGAAAATGGAAGAATAATTGTGAAAAGAGTGTGTGAATTATTGACTAGAGATTCTCCTGATGGTATATTTAGATTACCCAACGGGTAATTTGAAAAGGATGGCAAACGTGCAGCTACTATACAATAACAGCAAAGTTCAGAAACAATGTACCGATTTAAAAACTGCAAAAAAGTTGTTTGGCGGGAATGCTGCATTAGCAATCAGCTTATTTGCCCGAATAAATGCTATGCAGCAGGCGAGTGTAATTAAGGATATAGTAATGATGCCGACGTTTCATTTTCATAAGTTGAATGGCAATATGGATGGATTTTTTGCTATAGATGTAAAAACGAGAAGAGATCCATGGCGTATTATTATTCAGCCATTAGATGAGAATGAAGAACCTTATGATCCTTGTAATATTGATGAAATTGCTGGTGTGGTTAGAATTGTTGAAGTAAAGGAGGTAAGTAACCATTATGAGTAATTATATTGAATATAATGATAAGATTGCTTTTCATCCTGGATACTATATCAAAGAAATCATTGAGGAAAGTGGACTTTCTCAGAAAGATTTTGCAAAACGATTAGATACTACGCCAAAGAATTTAAGTATTCTGGTACGTGGGGAGCAAAGCTTATCAATCGATATAGCCATGAAATTATCTCGAATGTTAGGGACTAGTGTTGACTACTGGCTGAATCTTCAGAAGAGCTATGACGCTTTGATTGCTGAGTTTGAATCATCCAAGGAATTAGAGCAGGAAAGAAGAATTTTCAAGTACTTTCAGTACACATATTTCAGAGAGAATTTTGGATTGCCTGATCTTCCGAGAAAAACAAATGAGCAGATTAAGTGCCTGCGTGAATTTTTAAATGTTGCGTCATTATCTGTTTTCACAAAGCAAAATATGGCAGTTAGTTTCCGAAGTGCATCTGAGGATATGAAAGAGGCTAATATTGCCAGAGCAAATGCAATGGTTCAGATCGCAATTAATCAGGCACTGAAGATAGAAGTACCTAAGTTTGACAAAAAGAAGTTTGAAAAAGCTGTTGATTATGCGTTGACATTAACAACACAGCATGGAGATTTTTATCCATTGATTAGGCAGGCCTTTGAAAATGCGGGAGTAATATTCGTAATACTTCCAAATCTTCCGGGTTCAGGAATAAATGGTGCAACCAAGAAGATTGGACAGAATGTAATGCTGATGGTGAATGACAGACGTTTCTATTCAGATACATTTTGGTTTACTCTTTTCCATGAGATTGGCCATATTATTAATGGTGATTATGGAATTACGTTTGAAAATGAGCATGCTGGCCAGGAGGATGCAGCAGATAAATATGCGGAAGACAAATTGATTCCTCCGGGAGAATATGAGGCTTTCGTTAAAATGAATGAGTTTAGCGAAAATGCTATCCGCAGATTTGCTGAAAGAATTGACAGAGATCCGGGTATTGTCCTTGGCCGTTTGCAAAATGATCAGATTGTTCCATTTACAAATGTTGCACTGTCAAAAGCATTAAAACACAAATACAAAGTAATAACGTCATAAAAAAGTATATAACTTGAGGTCGTCTACCGTTTTCCACGATAGATGGCCTTATTTTTTTTATAGGAAACTGCTCCTATGGAGTACTCTTGAATGAAAGATGCCCGCCGGTAGGCGGGCATACTAAAAGGACGGTTGTGGTTTAAAAGATATAAAAACCTTCTTCGCCAAAATAGTCATCATCGATATCATCAAATTCGTGAAAGAAGTAATCCATGATGCTTAAGCAGTCGCATAAATCTTCGATACTGTGATTACATCTAAAAGTAACTGCTTGTTTTAGTGGTCTGTTCATGTTTGTAAAACCTGTCTTGGGATGGTGATATTGATTGGTATGCTCCGGTAGAAATTGGTGAACAGATTTATTTGGAATCTAGTCAGCGTAAAATAACAGAGGAAGGTTTAAATAAGAGTTCTGCCAAGATTCTTCCCATAGGGACAGTTCTCTTTACATCTCGTGCAGGTATTGGAAAAACCGCTATTTTACTGAAAGAAGGCTGTACAAATCAAGGCTTTCAGTCCATCGTTCCGAATAAAGAAAAATTAGATTTGTGCTTTATTTTTACAAGATCAGCAGGACAACTTAATAAAATTTTTCAAAGCTCTATTAGGTTAAACACCCAAAGGGGCTTTTTTTGATGCCTAAAAATCAATGATTTCTAGCCAAAGCCACGGGTCTGTCTATGACCGCGTGATTGGGAAGGGAATCAGGCATGATCAGATGCATCAGTAGATCACGTGCACCTCCGCCCCTGGATTTGAAACAGAAAACAAGATTTCAAATTCAGGAGGAAAAGAAGATGTACGTACAGCATCCATACAAATACGAAGGAAAATATTATGCAAAGATTGATGGAATATTCTATGAGATCTCCAAGGAAGTGGCAATGGCAATGTTTGCCGAGTATCGAAATTTAGCCTTCAGGAACAGTTCATCATTAAATCTATTTATTTTGATGACATGAAACAGAAGGATGTGGCAGAAATTCTTGGTGCCACAAAAGGAGCACTGAACCAGAGACTTAATACGATTCTCAGAAAGATGCGAAACATGTACATGGAAGCATACAGTTGCAGTAAACATGGCAACGACAAAAGAAAGAGTGATAAACAGTGGCTCTTATGATTTAGTCAGAATCATCAAAATGGATATATAAGATGAACGATGAGATAAAAAATGAATCAGAGTTCTATAAAATTAGAAAATTCAGAATATAATTTGTATATTGACATGAGTATATAGTAATGTTATACTAATAACATCAAAACGTGCCCGGGCACGATAGTTAAAACAACTAATAAAAGCAAAGGAGAAAAAAGAAAGGAGGGAAAAGTAAACAAGAGATGAAACCTTTGATACAGTAACGGATGTTATTGGGGCAACAGTTTAGAACGAAGCAAAAACGTGTAGAACGTACATGACTGAATGTACAATGAATTGGATTTAAGGGGGAAAACAAGATGATGAAGAAAGCAGTGAAAATATTTATAGTATTATCCGCAATCGTAGGAACAGCAACAACGGTAAGAGCAGAGGGAGATAAGGGACTGATTGGTATTACTACTTCTATGTATACGAATGAAGGACTGACTATTCTGTGTGATACATTAAAAGATGCTGTGGAGGAGCAGGGCTATACTGGCATTATCAAAGATGCGAATCTTGACCAGGTTCAGCAGACAAAAGATGTGGAAGATTTCATTAATCAGGGTGCAAAACTAATTATTGTTGAGGCTTGCGACTCAGTTGGTGTTAAATCAGCTTTTGAGCTTTGTGAGAAGGCCGGTGTTCCGGTGCTGAGTGTTAACCAGATCCTCGATGATGATCTTATTGAAATGATTGCAGGAACCGTTACAGCGGATAATTATCAAGCTGGTTATGAAGTTGGCGAAGCTTTGGCAGAAGAGATGAACCATGAAGGCACTGTATGCATGCTTACTTATGACGTTGCTTTTGTATGTCGAGAGAGAGGCGATGGCTTCAAGGATGCATTGGAAGATGAAGAAAATATTGAGATTCTTGAAGTGTTCGATGGAGTCTGCATGGAAGATGCAGCTATGAAAAAAACAGAAGACTGGTTACAGCAGTATCCGGATGTAACAGCAATCTTTGGCAATAATTCTAACTGTGGAACAGGTATTTCTGCTGCAATCAGGTCAGCTGGTAAGCAAAATGATATCATTGTTTGTAATGTGGACGGACTTTCGGCTGATATCAGAAATATGGAAGACGGTGCTCTCGATATCACTGCAGTATATCCGATGAAGGAAATGGCCCAAGAAGCAGCTTCACGTGCTATTCAGATACTTGAAACAGGTGAGTGTGATGAAGATCCACATATGAAATTCAATCTTTGCAAGGAAGAAGATATTGAAACTTACAAAGAATACTGGGGTCTTAAGTAATAGTTGATTGAATCTATATTGCAACTAAACCCTATACTGCGGTATGGGGTTTTTAAGGAGAAATAAAAAATGGGTACAGAGTATATTCTTCAAATGAAAAATATTAAAAAGAGTTTCTCTGGTGTAGAGGTTCTCCACGGCGTTGATCTCGATGTACGTGCTGGAGAAGTGCGTGCACTTGTGGGGGAAAATGGAACCGGAAAATCGACCCTTATGAAGATCCTTGGAGGAATATATGACAGTGATTCTGGAGAGATCTATATCAATGGGAAGAAAACCTCAATTTCTTCAGCGCAAGATGCGCAGGATTTAGGTGTGTCGATTATTCATCAAGAAATAGTTCTTGTTCAGGATATAACCGTTGGCGAGAATATATTTATTGGTCGGGAGCCACTTACAAAATTTGGTTTTATTAACTATAAAGAGATTTATGAACGCTCTTTAGAGATACTTGCGTCTATTGGTTTAAAAGACATGGATCCTAATACCATTGTTAGAGAATTGACGATTTCACAGCAGCAAATGATTGAGATTGCAAAAGCAATCTCAACAAATGCAAAGATCATCGTAATGGATGAGCCTACATCCTCTTTGACTGATCGTGAAATAGAGTTCTTATTTGATCAGATTAGAAAGTTGAGAGAAAAGAATGTTTCTATCATATATATATCGCATAAAATGGACGAACTTAGTCAGATTGCGGACAGTATCACGATCATGCGTGATGGCTATCATATTTTAACAAAGGCTTTTAATAAGATTACATATGATGAAATCGTTCAAAATATGGTGGGACATAAAATTGAAGACTATTATCCTACATATGAGCCTAAGATTGGAAAAGAAATGCTCCGTGTAGAGAACTTATCCACTGATAAAGTGAAGAATATCAGTTTTTCACTTCATGAGGGTGAGATTTTAGGACTGATTGGATTAATGGGAGCAGGGAGAAGCGAACTTGCAAATGCCTTGTTTGGAATTGATAAATTAACATCAGGAAGTATATATTTGGAGGGTGAAAAGTGTTTCATTTCATCACCGGAGGTTGCTATCAAAAACAAAATCGGTCTTGTTACAGAAGATCGAAAACTTACAGGTCTGTTTTTGCAAAATGACATTGCTTTTAATATGACAATAACGGTACTGAACGATGTGATCCATGGTATTCGAGTAAACCGTAAGTTGGAGCAACAGATTTTGGATTCACATATTCATTTGCTAGATATAAAGATGGCTGGAACCGACCAGCTGGCAGTGGAACTTAGTGGAGGAAATCAGCAAAAGGTAGTGATTTCCAAGTGGCTGGCAGCTAATCCAAGAATCCTTATTCTGGATGAACCTACAAGAGGTGTGGATGTTGGTGCAAAATCAGATATTTATCACCTCATTACCAAGATTGCGGAACAGGGGGTTGCTGTTATATTTATTTCTTCTGAATTACCGGAAGTCATGAATATGAGTACGCGCATAGGTGTCATGTGTGAAGGAGAACTTGTGAAATTCATGGATCCGAGAAAAGAAGAGGTAACTCAGGAGAAAATAATGCATTATGCGATAGGGGGAAACAAAGATGGCATCAAATAATAAAGCCTTTGTGCGAGATGTAAAAAAGTTTCTGAAACGTAATTCAATGATATTAGTGGCGCTGTTTATTCTTGTTGTGGCATTGTCAATTTTTACAAACACATTTTTGACAAAAGATAATCTGCTTTCTGTTGTGCGCCAGTGTAGTGTGGAGGCAGTATTGGCGTTCGGGATGGCATTGGTACTAATCATTGGCTGCATTGATCTGTCTGTGAGCAGCGTGGTTGCACTCAGTGGATGTATTTGTGTATATTTGATTGAAATATCTGGATTTCCCACAGAGGTGGCGGTTCTTTTGACATTACTCTTTGGGGCATTCTGTGGACTTGCGAATGGATTGATTGCGGCATTTACGACCATTCCGGCATTTATTATTACTCTTGCGACGCAACAGGTATTTCGCGGTGCAGCATATCTGATGACAAACGGAAAATCTATCATGTGTTATGATGAAAAGTTTGGAGCCATCGGAACTGGGAATATAGGACCGATTCCAATTCTGGGTATCATCATTGTTATCTGCGTAATTGTAACGAGTGTTATTTTAAACAGAACCAAATTCGGAAGAGGTATGTATGCTATTGGAGGAAATCGAAATGCAGCGATCTACGCAGGCATTAAGGTTAGAAAGATTACTTGCCTGGTTTTTGTAATGACAGGTGTATTGAGTGCAATGTCAGGTATTATGTTGGCTTCCCGGGTTTATTCTGGACAGCCTGCAGCAGCAAATGGTTATGAAGGAAATGCTATCGCAGCAGCAGTTTTGGGTGGTGTCAGTTTCAGTGGCGGTGTTGGAACGATCGGAGGCGTCCTGATTGGTGTGTTCATCATCGGTTTTATGAATAACGGATTGAATATGTTACATGTAACATCTTACTGGCAGATCATTGTAAAAGGATTGCTGATTCTGTTTGCAGTATATCTTGATACATTACGAAGCAGTAAACGTTTGAAAATTAAAAGAAAAGGATAAAGAAAATGCAGAAATTATCTTTTGTTCGACAGTTTGAAAAATATTCTCCGAAAGTGAATGTGGGAGCTGGAGCTGATACATTAACACTTTTTTTGGATTTCCCGGTAGTCCTTCAGGATATTCAGGGAGCAAAAAAACGTTTGCGTTATGATGAAGTGCTTGTGAAAGGAGAATCATACATTGCAAAGATTCAGACAGAGGATCTGATGGGAAATGTTTTTTCGATTACAGATACATGGACAACCAAGGATGGTCTTATTCAGATTGATCGAGAAGTGACTTATTCAGAGGTAAAAAAAGAGACAGCTGTTCGTTTGACTACTGAATTTGATTTGGTAGATTCGAAAGCAAAATCATTTGATGACTATGGATTTATTATTCCTGGTGCTTTGTATAATAAAAATGATACAGATCATGATGGAATTGACGACTATCTGGCTACGTTCAATCAGGATTATAAGGATGATCGAAATCCTTCTTTGTCGGTGACTGCTTATTCGAAAAAAGGAAAACGCTTTGTTTCCCTGATTCGTGCAGATATTCCAACTATGGATGAAACCATTACAAGAGAGCAGATTAAGGCGCGCCATTTTGTGCATAACACAGATATAGGTTCTCTGGGTCTGTCACCATCCATGATTGAAGCAAACGGTGTAACACTTCGGTGTGATTATCCATTTTATGAGCGCAATACTTTTTGTCTGAATGTCGATGGCTCGGAGTGGTCTGCATATAAACAGATTGCGAAGCCTATTACTTTCAAGATGTCCTATATCTTGCAGATAGATGATGCAAAAGATCTGACAGATGCATGTTGGAAGACCACGAAACTACAGATGGAACGCGTTTTAAATCCAGAAGTAAAGCTTTTGTTTACATTAAAAGAAGCACAGTTCTATCGCAGACAGATGGTTCACAATAGTTTCCGTGAATTCCCGGATAAAAAGGGCAATCCAGCAGGTTATTTTATACATTTTTCACCGCGTAAAAAATATGGTGCACAGAACTTGTTGGAATATGGATTTTGCGGAACCCAGACATTGATTAGTTACGATATGTTGAATGCATATCTGGAAAATGGAGATGAAGAATACCGCAATCGCGCTCTTCGTACGTTGGATTATTTTGTAGATAATTGTTTTGATCCATCCGGATTGCCAAATGGTATTTACAATGTAGATAAGGAAGAATATGTATATTGGTGGACTGGCATTTTGTTCCCGTTCCAGTATTCTAGCGATCGGGATGAACTGGAAAACTATCTTGGAAATCAGGTTGTGAGTTCATTGATGAGCATCGCAGATGAGCTTCGTAAGGTTGAGGGCAATTACTGTAGATCAATGATTGACTCCATGCATTATTTATTGAAATGCTATGAGCATGAAAAAGAGAGAGGAGTAGAACATCCAAACTGGATGGTTGCCATCGAAAAATTCTGTGATAAGTTTATTGAGATCCAGAATCCTAATGGATCTTGGAACAGAGGTTATTCTATGAAAGGTGAACCGCTGACGAATCCGCCTCAGTGGTTTGGTGCAACTGAGATCGAGCAGGGATCAGGTGCCATTTTCCCAGTAGAACTCATGGTGGAAATGTATAAATACACTATGGATAAAAAATATCTTCGCTCTGCTGAAAAGGCAGCTAGATTTGTCCGCGACAGCTATGTGGACGATGTGGAGTACATTGGTGGATTGAATGATACTACGCATCGTAAGTCCGTAAAGATCGATGCTGTAGGAGTTATGTTTGCAATGAGAACAATGCTCTTGGTATATGAAGCAAACGGAGACAAAACAATGTTGGAAGGAGCATATAGCGCAGCAAAGATTTTGGCAAGTTGGGTATATCTTTGGGACATTCCTTTTGATAAAACAACTCTGCTCGGAAAACATGGCTTTAACACTACAGGTTGGGCAAACTGCGATGTAATTCCGGCAGGAAGTTATGTAGACTGTGAGTTTGTAGAATTTATTCCGGAATACCTGCGCATTGCAGAGTATTGCCAGGATAAGGAGTTGGCTATCGTAGCACGCATTGTGACCAGAGGAATGCAGCATGGGCTTTCTATGCCTCAGAATATGTATGGCTATGCTATGCCGGGTGTACAGTGTGAAGGGTACATGACTTCTCTGTGGCTGGCAGATACGGAATATAAAGGTTTCTCTGGCGCAGCTGCAAAGAATAAGGGAGACGATAATGATACCAGTAATGGTCTTGTAAATGGTCAGGCTCTACTGAACTTAGATAGTCTTGAAAGAACCTATGGCACGTTAGATTTTGATGAGATCTTTCGACTGGTAATTAAAAATTAAGAGTGAGGAAGAATTATGAAAGTAAAGAATCCAGTGCTTACTGGTTTTCATCCTGATCCGTCCATTCTTCGCGTAGGAGAGAATTACTATTTGGCTACTTCGACTTTCCAATGGTTTCCAGGAGTAGAAATTTTTCACAGTACGGATCTGGCGAACTGGAATTTTATAACAAGACCTTTGAATGAGAAACGTTTGTTGGATATGACGGGTATACCAGATTCTGGTGGCGTTTGGGCACCATGTCTAAGTTATTCGGACGGTATATATTACTTGGTGTACTCTAATGTGAAAACCTATAGAAACTACTATAAAGATGTAGATAACTTTATTGTGACAAGTGCTGACATTACCGGGCCTTGGAGCGATCCAGTCTATATAAATAGCAGCGGTTTTGACCCATCGCTGTTCCATGATACGGATGGCAGGAAGTATTTTATCAATATGGTATGGGATCATCGGGATAAGAGTAACGCCTTTTATGGCATTGCACTACAAGAGTATGATGCAGAAAATAAAGTACTTATTGGGGAACCGGAGATTATTTTTAAAGGCAGCAGTATTGGCCTGACAGAAGGGCCGCATATCTACAAGATCGGGGACTGGTATTATTTGATGTGTGCAGAGGGAGGTACTTACTATGAGCATGCAGTTACCATTGCCAGATCTAAAAATGTAAGAGGTCCGTATGAATTACCTGAGGAGTATCCGTTAATGACAGCAAAAGGACATCCAGAATTGGAACTGCAAAAGTGTGGACATGGATGTCTGGTAGATACGCCAGATGGTAACTGGTATATTGCGCATCTGTGTGGACGCCCTAATGGAAATGGTGATCGATGTATGCTTGGAAGAGAAACCGCTATCCAAAATCTAACACTGAGAGACGATGGATGGTTTGAGTTGTCAACGCCAGACAAGCTTCCGCGGGCATATTATGAAGTGCCAGATGATGTTATTTTAAAGGAAAAACCACTTGAGATACGAAGTGAATTTGTAGGAAAGTTGCCTGATGAGTTTCAGACATTGCGGGTTCCATTGGATGAACGATTAATGAAATTTGATACGGAGAAAAAATCCCTTATTCTTTGTGGAAAAGAATCGATGGAATCACTACATATGCAGAGCCTGGTGGGAAGACGCCGTATGGACTTTGCATTTGAAGCAGAAACAAAAGTAAAATTCACTCCGATAAGTTTCCAACAGATGGCTGGAATGGCACTTTACTATGATACTACGAATTATTTCTACTTGAACATCTCTTGGGATGAACAAAAAGGCAGGGTGCTTTCTTTGCTGGAATGTGATCACGGAGTACATAAGGTTAGAAGTGAACAGGTGGAATTGCCAGCTCAAGATGAAGGAATATGTCTGAAATTGGTAGTTCATAATGATAAGGCAGATTTTTATTGGAGTCCTGATGGAATAATCTTTGAAAAAATCGGAGATACATTGGATGCTACACAGTTATCAGATGATTATTACGATGAGTTCAAAAACGGTTTGAGGTTTACAGGATCGTTTATTGTTCTTTGTTGTCAGGATACTTCTGGAAGGTACAGAGAAGCTGAGTTTGAAAAATTTGTATATCGTGTGCTTCCGGAATAATTTTTGAAACAATATTTGAGGGAAGGTGCAGTTATCTGCACTTTTCTCATTTCAATATGATGAGGAGAGAATATGTCAGGGCAGTTATCATTTATAAAAGAATATGAAACGTATTGTCCCCAAATTAAAGCTTATAATGATCGGAACGAATGCATGCAGATTCATGTACGCTTTCCAATTGTTATGACAGATCTAAGTGGCTCAAAGAAACGGATCCGTTACGATATGGTGGAAAAAACGGAAGGTGGAGCACAGGTGGCGCGAGCAAGGAGCGAAGATCGATATGGGAACCAATTCGAAATAGTTGATGTCTGGCGTGAGAGTAAACAAGGCATCTGCATTGAGCGAACAGTAAAAGCAGTTAAGGTTGAAAAGGAAACAGGCATACGATTGACTACGGAACTATGTTGCCTTGGTGAGCGGGAAACATATTATGGCGATTATCAGTTTTTGATTCCCGGTGCATATTATAACGACAATGACACGGATCAGGACGGAATAGAGGATTATTTGGGAACGCACTGCATTGACCTGAAAGATGATCGTAATGCGATGCTTTCGGTCACCACCTATGCTAAATACACAGGAATGTATGTGTCATTAATCAGGGCAGATGTTCCGAAAAAAGATACTACCATTACAAGAGAACAGATTAGAGCTAGACACTTTATCCACGATACTGATATCGGTTCTCTTGGAATCAGTCCATCAGAGTATCATACAGGGGAAGTAATTCTTCGTTGTGATTATCCATTTTATGAGAGAAACTCTGTTTGCTTAAATGTAGATGGATCTGAATGGGCAGCATACAAAGAAGTGAAAGAAGGTACGAAGTTTTCTGTGTCATATCTGCTTTTAATGGGAGAAGCAAAGGACCTGACGGAAGCATCCTGGAAAAATAGTAAGGTGCAGATGGAGAGAATATTGAAGCCTGAGGTGGAACTTCCTTTCACGTTAAAAGAAGCACAGAAATACCGTACACAGCTGGTTCATAATAGTTATAAGCGGTTTGAAGAAAAGAAGGGTAATCCATCAGGGTATTTTTTACATTTTTCTCCGCGTAAAAGATTTGGAGACCACAATTTGCTTGAGTATGGATTTACTGGAGCACAGACTCTATTGGCATATGATATGCTTGTTGCTGCTTGCCGAGATGAATTTGATGTCTCCCTAACGGGTGCTCGAGAAAATGCAATTCATGCATTGGATTATTTTGTGGACAACTGCATTGAAGACACTGGTTTGCCTAATGGTATTTATAATGTAGACACAGAACAGTTCGTGTACTGGTGGACAGGGATTTTGTTTCCGTTCCAATATTCCAGAGACAGAGAAATGTTGGAAGAGTATTTGGGAAATCAGATCGTATCCTCTTTAATGGCAGTAGCAGAGACGCTTGGAAAGGTAAAGGGAAATTATTGTCGGTCTATGACGGACACAATGTTATATCTGATGAAAGCTTATTTACATGAAAAAGAGCGAGGCTGTGAACATACAAAATGGATGGAAGCAGTAAAGAGATATTGTGACAAACTTGTTGAAATTCAGAATGAGAACGGATCCTGGAATCGTGGATATAGTATGGATGGAGTGCCGTTAACAGAACCAGCAGAATGGTTTGGTAGAAATGAAATTGAGAGAGGCAGTGGAGCAATCTTCCCAATCCCATTGTTGATTGATTTATATCATCTGACAGGAAACCATGCTTATTATGAGTCTGCAAGGAAAGCTGCGTCATTCATTCTAAAGACCTATGTAGCCAATGTATATTATATTGGTGGTATTAATGATACATCCCATAAAAAGTCTGTAAAGATGGATGCTGCAAGTGTAATGTTTGTGATGCGTTCTTTGTTGGTAATGTATGAGGAAACAAAGAAACAAGAATTTTTGGAAGGAGCCGTAAAGGCTGCAAAAATTCTTGTTACATGGACCTATATCTGGGACGTGCCTTACGATGAAAATACACTTTTGGGCAAACATGGATTTAAGACTACGGGATGGGCCGTTTGCGATGCAATCCCAGCAGGAAGCTATGTGGATTGTTCATTCTTTGAAGTTATACCAGAACTTATGCGTGTCGCAGAGTTGTCTGAGGAGCTGATTTTAAAGCGTGTTGCAGTTACTGTGGTGCGTGGCATGCAACATGGTTTATCGATGCCTCAGGACATGTATGGGTATGCGATGCCGGGGGTACAGTGCGAGGGTTATATGAATTCTTTGTGGTTGGCGGACACAGAGTACAAAGAATTTTCCGGAGCAGCTGCAAAAAATAAAGGAGATGATAATGATACTTGCAATGGATTTGTCAATGGTATGGCATTGCTTGCATTGGATTATATGAATTATTATCAATAAATGAATTGGAAAAAGAAATCTGTTGAAGAGATGGTACCTTGCTGTGGCACGATATGATACAGCAAGGGTGTTTCTTCGAAAATTTGGCACTGATTGAATACCTTTAAATGACAAAGGGCAAAAATTTTGTAATAATTCAAGACTCAAAAACAATTTTGATTGTTTTGGCATAGTTCAATGTGTGAACAGTTGTTAATTCTATGGTATACTGATAGAAAAAAGCGGCTTCCTTGTAAGCTGCTAGAATGAAAGGTTTTATAATGATTACTATTAGAGAAATAGCAAAACTGGCGGGAGTATCCAGGGGAACTGTTGACCGCGTATTAAATAATCGGACGGGAGTTAATGCCGAAACAAGCAGAATCGTAAAACAGATTGCAGAAGAACATGGATATTCACCAAGTGCGCCAGGAAAAATGTTGGCAGCTAAGAGCAAGCATTTGAAAATTGGTTTTATTGTATGTGATCGATCAATGGACATTTTTTTTCATAGTTTAATTAAGGCTGCGGAGCAAAAGGCGGAAGAATTAAAATCTTTTGGCGTCAGAGTAAATATATATAAGCTGAAAAATCTATCGGATACATATGTTGAAGATGTTCTTAGGCAAGTAGAAGAAGATAAATTGGATGGGATTGCTATGCTACCACTTCAGCTTCCAGCTGTAGACTGTTTTATCAAACGGATGAAAGAACGTAATACGCCATTGGTATTTTTTAATCTAAATTCTCAGGAAGAAGAAGGACTCGCATATGTGGGATGTGATTACTATGAGGCAGGTCGAGTGGCAGCGGGTCTGATTGCATTATCTATTGGGAATAAAGGCAAAATTGTGATAGCGACTAGCTATCACAAGGAAACATTGTCCTTTTCTGAACGACTTAATGGATTTATTGATGAACTTGACCGAGAGTATCCGGAAATTGAAATCGTGAACCGAGATGAAGACTATATTTTTCAAGAAGATGATTATAGCAACATTCTTAAGGTGTTAAGCGGTAATCCGGATGTAAAGGCGTTGTATTTAGTAAACCCAGGTGACTATGGATTGTGTAAAGCGGTAGCAGGTTTCTTCAAAGATCATCGAGTTAAAATAATAACCAATGACTTGGTAGAAGAAAAGATGGAATTGTTGATGGATGGAACCATTTCTGCAGCGATTGGTCAAGAACCTTTAAAACAGGGAACACTTCCATTGCAAATTTTGTATGATTATCTTTCTTTAGGAGTAATTCCGGAAAAACAGTATATTACTAATCTATCAATTCATATCAAACAGAATGCGTATATTGCATAGACAAAATCAAAATAAGAGAAGGATGTGTTGCAGTAACGATTTAAAAATTGCTACTGCAACTCTTTTATTTTAAGGAAAAACGTTTAGTGCGACAGCACCTTCTGATTGTACTTATGGGGATAAAAGATGGACTGAGCCTAAAAAGTACGGTAAAATCAGTATTAGAAATGAAGCTCTGAAATCGGGAGCTGATGGAGGATAATCGTTATGATCAGAAAGATGCAGAATACAGATATTAATAGAGTTGCTGACATATGGTTAAAGACCAATTTAAAAGCACATGATTTTATTCCTGAGCAATATTGGACAAGTACGAGTCAATTCAATCTCTCCGGGATGGATAGATACTGACTTTACCGAATATACAGGAGCAGATGCAGTGCAGCAGCCGGTTCATCGTGTCGGAAATCCTATGGATATTGTCAATATGGTACTGTTTCTTTGCTCTGAAAAAGCAGGCTTTATCACAGGTGAAAACATCTGTATTGACGGTGGCATGACAAAACAAATGATTTACCATGGTGATTGTGGTTGGAGGCTTGACATGTCGCTTGATATGAAGAGTAAAAATAGAATAGGAAGGAAAATGTACGAAAAGGAATACTGATGATTTTGTGAGGATCCCTTTTTTTAACGGCGACCACTTATGATCCTGGAATGTATATTCTGGTACTTTCAGTAATCTGTACTTTCCTAGAGCTTTGAAAACGAAATCTAATATTTTCAAAACTTCAATAAATAAACATAATTATCAATACAATACTCTTCATAAAAAATAAAATAGGATATTTTAATGGGAGATGAGCAGAATGATGGACAACTAGGGCTTTCTGTGAACTTTGTTCACAAAAATACCTCGCGGAACGTTACCAGTGAACAGTAGCTATTAAGAACAGAGACTTCATGACAGGATGTTAAAAATATGGTATTTTATAAGATATTAGAGTAGAATATTATTGAAAGTTGATGCCTTGAGTAAATATTATTCTGATGAGCAACTTAACCAGGTAATAAATGTAAAACCTAAAAACCGCATTACAATTGGATATTGTCGCATTTCCAATCATAAACAAAAAGATGATCTGGAACGGCAGATTGATAATGTTAGAATATATCTTCAGGTAAAAGGACAGCCATTTGAGATAATAAGTGATATCGGTTCCGGGATTAATTACAAGGAAAACAAGCTTCAGTATGCTGGTGCATCAAGATTTGCTTATAGCTGGGTTTTGGCCAGCGAAGAAGAGAACTATGAAAAAGGTGGCAGATTCATTTCAGATCCAGAACTCAGAAAGTAAAGAAATTAGAAAAACAGAAACGCAGATTACAGCGTAGTCTCTCTCGTTCTTACGAGAAAAATAAGAAAGGGGTAAGTTACTGTAAAACAAATAATGTAATCAAAAAGGAAAAACTTTTATTAAAACGAAATAATAGATTAACAAACATCCGTAAAAATTATTTGAAGAAGGAATGAAACATAGAGGTTTATGACTTTTTATAAGTTTTCAGTAACGGAATGGATTATGTTTAGAGAAATTGGGGATGAGCGGGCTTTCGATGGGATTTTAAATCAGATTATAGAGAACATTCAGAATGGCAATCTCAAAGCGGGAGCTGCCCTTCCGGCGGAGCGGACAATGGCGGAGACCATGGGAGTGTCCAGACCGGCAGTCAGAGAAGTTTTGAGAGCACTGGAACTGCTGGGAATAGTTAAGCCAGTGCCGGGAGGCGGGAATTATATTACAGAGGATCTGGATACCTGGCTAATCGGCCCCTTATCCATACTTTTTAAATTAAATAATGGATATCTGCGCCAGAATCAGCAGTTTCGTGCGGCACTGGAAAGAGAATCAGCAATTCTTGCAGCGAGGAAGTGCACACCGCTGAACGCAGCAGAATTATGGATGATTCTTGCACGGCTGGACGCCGCAGAAGATGAAAAGATACGGGGTAAACTGGATCGCGAACTTCACCAGAAGATTGCAAAGATCGCAGATAACCCGATGATTTACAGTGTCCTTGCGGCAGCGGATCAGCTTACGGAGAATATTGTTTCCGGGACGAGAGACTACATTATGAAAAAGAATAATTCTGCCAGAGAGGTTGATGACCAGCATCATCGGCTTGTTGAAGCAATCATCAACGGAGATGCAGAACAGGCGGAACGATGTATGTCCGAACATATGGATACGATTGAACGTTATATGGAAGAAATGCAAAAAAAATCCTAAGAAATTTTGGGCATTTTTACAGAGTTAATTGATATGACCTCTATTGTGTTTTGGTAATACCAGTGATATAATTAAAATGCAAATTGGTAATACCAATAAATAAACTGGCAATACCAGAAAGAGGTGCGAAACAATGGGATATGTGAAATGGTCATATGAGACACTGAATCATTTTTGCGGAGACGTATTCAAGGCGTTTGGATTTACAGAGGAAGAAAGCAATCAGATCAAGGATGTGCTTCTTACGGCTGACCTTTATGGAATAGAAAGTCATGGTATGCAGAGAATGGTGCGTTATCATAAGGGAATCGAAAAGGGAACCATCCATCCGCAGGCAAAGCCTGAAGTTGTATTTGAAACACCGATATCTGCAGTGATTGATGGTCATAATGGAATGGGACAGCTTATTTCCGTTTACGCAATGAAAAAAGCCATCGAAAAAGCCAAAAAAACCGGAGTTGGAATCGTAACCGTCCGTGAGTCCAATCATTTTGGTATTGCTGGATATTATGCAAAGATGGCGTGCGATGAAGGACTTCTGGGAATGGCTTGCACCAATTCAGAGGCTATTATGGTTCCTACGTTTGGCAAAAAAGCCATGCTTGGATCAAACCCAATCGCAGTAGCTATGCCGGCAGACCCGTATCCGTTTTTCTTTGACTGTTCTACCACAGTAGTTACAAGAGGAAAACTAGAAATGTACAACAAAATGGAGAAACCGCTTCCTAATGGATGGGCGTTGGACAAAGATGGTCATGCAAGCACAGACGCACCGGATGTCCTTGCCAATATTGTTGCAAAGAAGGGCGGCGGAATCATGCCCCTTGGTGGAAATGAAGAGGTTACAGGAAGCCACAAGGGATATGGATATGGTATGTTATGTGAACTGTTCAGTTCCATTCTTTCCATGGGTGTTACTTCGGATCATTGCTGCACATTCCCGGATAAAACTGGAATCTGTCATGGATTCATGGCAATCGATCCGGCTGCATTTGGTGATCCTCAGGCAATCCGCAGACATTTTTCAGAATACCTGGAAGCTTTGAGAGAAAGTCCGAAGGCAGAAGGCAAAGAACGTATTTATACACATGGTGAAAAAGAAGTTTTGGCAGAAAAAGAAAGAAGAGAACATGGATTACCTGTAAACGATAATACGATGGTCGAACTTGCTAATCTGTGTGGATATCTCAAACTTGACTTTGATAAATATTTTGACGGATATGAGCTTCCAAAAGACAGCAAATTCTTTACAGGAAATTATTAATAGATTAGAAGGCAACTGTTCACAGTAACAATAGAGGCAGCCGAATCATACGGTTTCACATAATTTAAGATACCAGGGAGGACAATAGAAATGGATTATGCAAAAGAATCTTTAAGACTGCATGGAGAATGGAAAGGTAAGATTGAAGTTGTAACAAGAGTACCTGTAGAAAATAAGGATGATCTGTCACTTGCTTATACACCTGGAGTTGCACAGCCTTGTCTGGAAATCCAGAAGGATGTAAACAAATCTTACGAACTCACAAGAAGATGGAACATGTGTCTGGTAGTTACAGACGGTTCTGCTGTTCTTGGACTTGGAAACATTGGACCAGAAGCCGGAATGCCGGTTATGGAAGGTAAATGTGTCCTTTTCAAGGCATTTGGTGATGTAGATGCATTTCCACTCTGCATTAAAAGCAACGATGTGGACGAAATTGTAAATACAATCTATATGATCTCCGGTTCCTTTGGTGGAGTAAACCTGGAAGATATTTCCGCACCGAGATGTTTTGAAATTGAAAAGAAACTGAAAGAAAAATGTGATATTCCGATCTTCCATGATGACCAGCATGGTACTGCGATCATCACACTGGCAGGTCTTACCAATGCACTTAAAGTTGTTCGCAAGAAGAAAGAGGATGTCCATGTTGTAATGAACGGAGCAGGAGCAGCAGCAATCTCTATCGCTCGTCTGCTTCTCACAGCCGGATTTCAGAACATCACACTCTGTGACAGAAAGGGTGCAATCTATGAGGGACGTCCGGAAGGAATGAATCCAGTCAAAGATGAAATGAGCAAGGTGACCAATCTGGATAAGAAAGCAGGTTCTCTGGCAGATATGCTGGTCGGCGCAGATGTATTTATCGGTGTTTCCGCACCTGGTGCCGTTACAACAGAGATGGTTAAGACCATGAATAAGGATGCAATTGTTTTTGCATGTGCAAACCCGACTCCGGAGATTTTCCCGGATGACGCAAAGGCTGGCGGAGCAAAAGTTGTTTCCACAGGAAGAAGTGATTTCCCGAACCAGATCAACAACGTACTTGCTTTTCCAGGAATCTTTCGTGGCGCATTTGATGTGAGAGCAAAAGAGATCAATGATGAAATGAAGCTGGCAGCGTCTGAAGCACTTGCAAATCTGATCGCAGATGAGGAACTTTCTCCGGAATATATCATTCCGAAGGCATTCGATAAGAGAGTAGGACCGGCGGTAGCCAAAGCAGTTGCGGAGGCAGCAAAGAGAACCGGCGTAGCCCGTATTTAAAAAATACAATTTAATAAGATAGACAATTTTCCCCGGCATAACTTATTATAGGGATAGCAAGGACGTGTGACAACAATAGATTTTACTTCAAGGAAACGTCCGCAGTATGCCGGGGATTTTCTTATAATTTTTTACGAATGAGTAGAGATTTATAGCTGGAAATAAGAAACCAACTATGGAAGGGAGAACTGTGGTATAAACAGCTTCCGTCACAGACAGCGTAGGAGACCTGCAAGTAGCTGGACAAAGCATGCTATAATTAAAAATAACAGACATCAGAAAAGAAGGGACAAAATATGCAAATCAGTTTATTACTAATGGAAGAGATTGCAAAGCTTTTTGCAATCATGCTTATGGGATATGCGGTTGTAAAAGCCGGCCTTATGAAGTCATCGGAGAGTAAAAGCATATCTGTAGTCATGGTTTATCTGGTTATTCCATGCGTAATTATCGACGCATTTCAGGTGGACTATACGCCAGATGTAAAAAAAGGACTGCTCCTGGCATGTGCGGCAGCAGTTCTGGTACATGTTTTATTTCTGATACTTACCACAATATTAAAACAAGTATTACAGCTGGATACGATTGAGCGTGCAACTGTTATTTATTCAAATGCCGGGATACTGGTAATTCCGCTGGTACAGGATTTGCTTGGACAGGAGTACGTTATTTATTCCAGTGCTTATATTGCGGTACAGCTGATTCTGATCTGGACACACTGCAAAAATATGCTTTGCGAAGAAGATAGATTAGAGTGGAAAAAAGTATTTCTGAACGTAAATATTATTTCAATCATAGTAGGAGTGATATTGTTTGTCTGCAGAATCCAGATGCCTTCGGGAGTGCAGGATGTCATGGATATGATGAATAATATGATTGGTCCGATCGGAATGCTGCTTGCCGGAATGGTTATTGCGGACGTACCTCTTAAGATTGTATTTACTAAAAAAAGAAACTATCTTTCAACAGTATTGCGATTGATTGTTTATCCAATATTTGTACTGATTCTAATGAAACTGATTCATACATTTGCAGGAATAAATGATTCCAAACAGATTCTCCTGACTGTATATATTGCATCCATAACACCTGCTTGTGCAACTGTGACATCCATGGCGCAACTATATGATAAAGATGCGGCATATGCGAGCTCATTGTATGTACTTACGACACTGCTGTCAATTGTGACCATGCCAGTGATGGTGGGAATGTATGAGATGTTTGTGTGAGAGAATAGAAAGATTGAAGAAATGACACTGACTTCGGTTGGTGTCTTTTATTTTCATGGTCCAGTCATGTCCAGACTGATCGAATACTTTGTGAAGATCACGTTCCAGATGTTAAAGGCATTCTACATTGCAGAATACAAATCCATCATGATAATTGATAGACGAGAAAAAAGATATGGATCCGAGTATGCATGTTCATGCTGCCATTTCTGATTGTATATTTGGGGATAAAAGATGGACTGAGCCTAAAAAGCACATTATTTTATTTCCGAACAATATTGGACAAGTAATTATGAATTAGTGAAAGAAATGATGTCACAAGCGGAAATCCAATAAATGTCGTGTCAAGTCTATAGTATCTGACACAATAGGTTATAAAAAATCTGTAATAATGAGATAATTACAATCAATAACGCCGATACGGGATTATAATAAATCCTACTCGGCGTTATTGATTTTTGCATAGCATTCTTTGCTCTATAAGAAGTTCACGAAATTTACCACATCGAGTTGGATTTGTTGACAATCATATTGGCTTGGAATATACTTGGTTTATCAAGCGCGGCTCGAAAAAATCTTTATTGTCAGAAAAAAGTCAATCCAAAAGGGGAACTGGAGATTATTGACAGTTAAATATAACATATAAAATCATATAAGTAGATGTTGAGCTCAAGAAGCTAAAACTTTCATAAAGAGGTGTCAGAATGGATAAAAAAACAACGTTGGAAATGATTGCAGCAATTTCAAATGCAAACGGTACATCAGGCTTCGAAGATGAAGTGGTTGCTGCAATTCGTCCTTATGCAGAAGGACTCGGAGAAATTACAGAAGATCGCATGCGCAACCTATATATCCGCCGTAAAGAAAATAACGGCAAACGTCCGGTTGTTCAGCTTGATGCACATAGTGATGAGGTTGGCTTTATGGTGCAGGCTATCTGCCCGAACGGAACTCTCCGCATCATTCAGATCGGAGGTTGGGTGAACCACAATATTCCCGCTCATAAAGTCCTGGTTCGCAACCGATTCGGAGAATATATTCCAGGTATTACTGCCAGTAAGCCTCCGCATTTCATGACAGAGCAGGAGCGTAAAGCACCTCTGGATATGAAAGATATCACGGTAGATGTTGGCGCTGTTTCTAAAGAAGAGGCGGTTGAAAAGTTCGGCATTCGTATCGGTGAACCGGTAGTGCCAGATGTGACATTTACATATTCAGAAACCACAGATCTGATGGTGGGCAAGAGCTTTGACTGTCGTTTGGGATGTGCGGCAATTCTTAAGACCATGCATACTCTGGCTGGTCAGGATTTGAATGTGGATATTGTTGGCGCTTGTGCAGCACAGGAAGAAGTTGGTGTACGTGGTGCCACTGTGACAGCACAGGTAATTAAGCCGGATATCGCAATTGTTTTTGAAGGCTGCCCGGCAGATGATACGTGCGTTGAGCAGTATATGGTTCAGACTGCTATTAAGCGTGGCCCGATGCTTCGTCACATTGATTCACGCATGATTACCAATCCACGTTACCAGAGATATGCGCTTGATCTGGCAGAAAAGCTTGGCATCCCGGTTCAGGATGCAGTTCGCAGTGCTGGTTCAACCAATGGTGCAGTTATACATCTGACTGAAAAAGCAGTTCCGGTCATTGTTATTGGTGTTCCGGTTCGCTATGCGCACACACATTACGGGATTTCAGCTTATGCTGATTTTGATAATGCGGTTAAGTTGGCATGCGAAATTCTTAAAAGACTTGACGAAGAGCAGATTATGAGTTTTTAAAAAAATATAATGATGTGCTGAAAGCGACAGGTATAACGGCAACTGCCGGAAAAGGATATGCAAAGAAGCGCATCACAGTTATTTAAACTTTTATGTGACAAACGTAACGGTCTGTGATATTATGAAAGTGGTATAGGCGAAAATGACTTTTGCAGAAACGAAAGTATTTTCAAATTTTATTTAAAAATATACTTCTTCTAATAGATTAGAAAGAAGTTATATAGATACGGAACGGTATGAGTACAAAGAACATTACCAGCGAACAGTAATGTAGGAGAACAGTTCGAACATATGTATCGGCTGTTCTCCTTTTGTTTTCAGGCATTAATGGGGGAATATTTTCTATATAAGTGTTGGGAGATTTTATGGAAAAGTTTAAGGCAAATGATAATAAGAATGAAGAACATGAGATTAGCTACAGACAATTTAACAAAAAGCTGGAACTTCTGAATCAGATTCTGTCTCTGATATCAGACATTAATCAGGCATCGGATGAGAAAGTGATAGATACCATTCGATTTTATTGCACAGCCCGCTGAAAAACAGTTGGAAGAAAACATAATGAGGAAAATTCAATGAAAATAAATGGTACAGCTGCTAAACATATTAAGAAATATTGTTATATTGTTGGCCTTCTCTCTTTCCTGCTTGCATTTTTTGTGTGTAGCCAGATGATCCGATATCAGGAAAAAGAAAAAAAAGCAGTGGGAACTTATATGGCACAAAGCACGATAAGGAGAGTCAAGGAAAAGCTGGACAATTATATAACGATTTCTGATCTTCTGGGAAATTATATCATTGATGGATCGGATATGGATGAAAACACTTTTTCAGAACTGGCAGAAAAGATTCCCAATGAGGATGGTGTGGTAAAGGCGTTTGAGCTGGCACCGGAAGGGATCATAACCGAAATCTATCCTATGCAGGGAAATTCAGAGGCTCTTGGCCTGGATCTACTGAGGGAACATGAACGGAAAAAAGATGCAGTTCTGGCTAAGGAAACCAGAGAGTATACACTTGGTGGTCCCTATCAGTTAAAGCAGGGAGGAACCGGAGCATTACTTTTTAAACCGGTTTATCAAAACGATGATTCTGGAAAGAGTAGTTTCTGGGGATTTGTACTCCAGGTAATCGACTGGGATTGTTTCATGAGTGACATAAATCTGAAATCTTTAAGTGAGGCGGATTTCAGCTATAAGATCTGGTCTTATGACAGAAGCAGTGAGGATAAGAATATTCTTGCCCAGAGTCAAGAGGATATGCCGGAAGACTGCCTGACGATAGAATGTGAAATCCCGAATAACACATGGTATTTTGATATTGCGCCTTCGAATGGGTGGATTCCGGTTTCATACTGGCTCCTCGCTATTGCCGCTTCTTATATATTTTCATTATTGGTCGCTACGATTTATTATCAGATATCCGGCAAAAAACACAGAGAAAAACAATATGCTGCTGATCTTAAGAAAGCCGCGGAACTGGCGAAAAGTGCAAATGAAGCAAAAACGCGATTTCTGTTTAATATGAGCCATGATATACGGACGCCGATGAATGCGATTATAGGTTTTTCCGGATTACTGGAAAAGAATCTTCAGAACGAGGAAAAAGCAAAGGAATATCTGGGAAAAATCTGTTCTTCCGGAAATTTGCTGATGACGATTATTAACCAGATCCTGGAGATAGCCCGTATTGAAAGCGGTACTATAGCGCTGCAGTTGAAAGCTGAGGATATAAACGCAGTGTTTCATACGGTAAACACAGTATTTGAGGAAGATATAAGGAAGAAGAACCTGCAGTATTCGGCAGATTTGGATGTATACCATACGTTTATCTTTTGTGACAGAGTGAAACTTCAGGAGATAATGCTGAATATTATCAGCAATGCAATAAAGTACACGTCCGATGGGCATGCGGTCCATGTAAAGATATATGAGAAAGATTCAGAGAATCCCCGGAAAGCCCGGTTTATTTTTACTTGTGAAGATACAGGCATTGGCATGAGTGAGGAATATCTTCCACATATCTTTGAAGAATTTTCCAGAGAACATACAACCACAGAGAACAAGGTCGCTGGTACAGGACTGGGCCTTCCTATTGTAAAATCCATGATTGAGCTGATGGGCGGAAGTATCCAGGTAGAAAGCACGCAAGGTGTCGGGACAAAATTCACTGTAGATATTTCTTTTGATACAGCATCAGAAGCGGATGTATATAGGAATCAGATATCTGAACAGCCAGATATATTAGAAAAGCTGGAAGGAAAACGTATTCTTCTTGCAGAGGATAATGATCTGAATGCAGAGATCGCGATAGAACTGCTTGCGGAACAAAAGATCATTACAGACCGTGCGGAAGATGGAGCAGAGTGTCTGGATAAGCTGGAGAAAGCAGTCGCCGGATATTATGATATGATTCTTATGGACATTCAGATGCCGGTGATGGATGGATATGATGCTGCAGCCAGGATACGCAGGATGAAAGATGAGAAGAAAGCCTCCATCCCCATTGTTGCAATGACAGCAAACGCCTTTGCAGAGGACAGACAGAAGGCAATATCAATGGGAATGAATGATCATGTGGCAAAACCAATTGATATGAATGTACTTTTACCGGTGATAGCAAAATATATAAGGTGAAATATCAGTGTTACTGTTCACTGGTAACGTTCCGCGAGGTGTTTTTTGTGAACAAAGTTCACAGAAAACCCGAGAATCTCAGCGCGAAATCATGCGAATGCATGATTTCTGTGCATCGCGAAGCGTGTTACTGGTCACGGAGTGATTAGTAACCACAAAAAAATTGTACATAAAAGAAAAAGATTTCCCATCTTGAAATAACGAAAAAAATATTGTAGTATAAAAAAGAACTGCATGACTGGCGGATCGTGGGAATACCCACAGGGAGTGCGGTGATATCATTGTGTCGACCGCCT
>ENA-OQKO01000654-OQKO01000654.1-human-gut-metagenome-genome-assembly--contig:-NODE-654-length-29922-cov-4.105320_pt1 | contig 29922 bp, 27 predicted proteins | sample MGYA00242777_ERZ504796 | MGnify/ENA primary metagenome ERZ504796 (study PRJEB26092, sample SAMD00036404) | human gut metagenome | host: Homo sapiens | study: EMG produced TPA metagenomics assembly of... | reverse complement strand
CATGATCGAGCAGGTGGCGGTGCATGAGGCTCCAGTAGCTGTCCTGGGGGTCCTTGGGCAGGCCGCGGTACTCATCCAGGTGGACGGTCGTCACCCCCGAAAAGTCGAGGTCACCCTTGTTGTACCACTCCACCAGCTGCTGGTAGGCCCCCACCGGGGTTCCGCCGGTGGCCAGACCCAGCACGCAGTCGGGTTTCAGGATGATCTGCGCCGAAAGGATGTTGGCCGCCTTGCGGGACATGTCTGCGTAATCGTTTGCGCGAATGATCTTCATCGGTTCTCCGCTCCTTTGTTTTTACTTCAGCAGCAGCGGCAGAAAGCTGGTGCCGTTTTCCGGTGCCTTGCTGTGGAAATAGTCCGCAGCGGTCGCACCGACATCGCTGAGGGTCTTGCGGATCCCGATATTCTTGGGGGTGGAGTGGGCGCTGTGGATCATCAGCGGCACCATCTCACGGGTGTGGTGCGGGTGTCCGATGGTCGGGTCGTTGCCGTGGTCCGCCTGCACGATGAGGATATCGTCCTCGCCCAGGGCGTCGCGGATCTTGCCGATCCATTCGTCCGCCACCCGCAGGCGGTCTGCGTAGGCCGCGACATTCTCCCGGTGGCCGCACAGGTCCGTTTCCTGCACGTTGGTGCAGATGAACGCAGTCTCCTGCTCCTTTACGATCTCCAGGGTGCGCTGCAGCACGCTGGCCGTGTCCACCATGGGGATGCTGGTGCCGTAATTGTTCGTGACCACGTCGGCCACCTTGCCCAGCAGGAACACCGGCAGGCCGCTCTTGCCCAAAATCGTCGGGATCTGCACCTCCGGGTCAACGCCGTAGCCCATGTGGATGCAATGGTAGTCGTTGTTGTAAACGCCGCTGGCCGGAGCATTCACGCCGATGTAATCGCCGTGTTCCTCAATGGCATCCAGCAGGTTCTGCAGGTGCACGCCGCGCCCGCCGAAGGTGATGACGCGGGGCACGACCGACACGCTGCGCACCAGATGACCGATCTTGAGCTCTTCCTCAAAATCAAGGTCGTCGATGGCCGCCGTGACGTTGAAGGCCTGACCCGGATCGCATTCCACGTTGTCGGCCACGGTGCAGGCCTCGTTGACGATCAGCAGGCGCTTGCCGGATGTTCCGGTGTAATACCGGACATGGTAACCCGCATCCTCCAGCGTCTTTTTGATGAGCTCGATCTTATTGCAGATCGGCTCGCCGAAAGGCTTTGCCGGGCGGGTGCCCATGATCTCCTGATGGCCGAAGAAGGTGTCCGCACCATCGTGCATCAGCTCGGCACGGCCGAACGTTGCATCCGTCGCAAACGGCAGGCCGGGGAACTCCCGCCCCACGATGTTCGCCAGACCAAGGCTTGCCAGATTGGGCAGCTTCAGGTCCGGCGTGCGCTCAAAGATATGCACGCAGGTGTTGGCACCGCAGTCCGCAGGGCGCACCTGCGGCACATCCGGCATTGCGCCCACACCAAAACCATCCAGAACGATTACAACAAACTTTCCCATTGCGAATTATCCTTTCTGTCATTCCCGGACCGGTTCTCCCAGCGCAGAGTACAGGCCCGCCAGCTCCGGCTTGCCGGAGGACAGCCCTTTGACCACTGCCACCCGGCTCCGGGTCACAAAGAACTGTGTCCGGAACGCCATGACCGCCGCAGCCGAGACCGGACAGTTCTGCTGCAGTTCAAAATGATAGTCGATGCTGGAGTCGTCCGGCGGCAGCACCGGCACGACCTTTGCATTTTCCGGCGTCGTGCCCACCAGGGCGTTCTTCATGTGGCCGCGGCGGTAATGCCCGCCGCCGTAGCAGTATGCCTTATCGCCCGGATGGTGGCTGACCTCCGAAACATACAGGTATCCGGGGCGCTCCTCGGCATCCGGGTGGCCGGCATGATACGGTGTCGTTCCGGTCAGGCCGTGTCCCGGTTCCCCGTGGGTGCCGCCTGCCGCCGCGATCATCGGGATGCTGTGGGTGCAGGTGGCACTGGGCGTATTGAGCATCAGGTCCCGGTAGCCGCGGGCGCGCAGCATTTCTGCTGCGGTCTGCACGGTCCGGAGATTGGGCATGGGCAGGATGTCCTGTGCCGCTTCGTCGTACAAAAAGCAAGGGAAGCTGCACACGCCGCCCACCTCCACATTCGGCATCGCCTCGATCGCACGCACTGCGCTGTCCAGTTCCTGCAATTCAAAGCCGCCGTACTGCCCGGAATACAGCATGTCGCCTTCTCCCAGAACACGGAGCATCAGCTTCTGGTGCAGGCCCAGCTCGGTGCAGACTGCGCTGATCTCGCGGGCTTTTTCCAGCGTGTACACCGTTACGATCACCGGCTTTGCGCGGAGGATCTTTTTCAGGGCCGCCCGGGGGATCTGGACCAGATGCCCTACGTTGCCGAGGGGGATCTGATTTTCCACCATCGTCAGCGCCTCGCGGAAGTCCACGCACACAGCGCCCACATATCCCATGTCGGTCAGCGCACGGGCGATCAGGGGGTTGCGTCCGATCTGCTTGAGCATGAAAAAGTTCTGCACGCCGTTTGCGTCGCCTGCCTGTTTGATGCTGCGGGCATTTTCCAGGATCGTGTCGTAATCCAGCAGATAGGTGTCCGGCAGGATCACGCCATTCTGCTGCCATTCAATGCCCAGACGCACCAACGGCTGGTTGCGCCCCATTACGGTCTTTAAAAACACAGGGCATCTCTCCTTTTCCTCTCGTTTTTTCAGCGGTTCAGTTTTCCTCGACCTGCTCCATGCAGCTGCGCAGGATGCGGATGATGGTGTCCGGGCCGCTGCGCATGGGGTTGATGCGGATCATCCGGTGTTCAATGGTCGGGTCCTGCGCACGGAACGTTCCACTGACACGGTAGATCATGGGGGCAAACTCGTATTTGCTCTCGCTGCCCACCGGATGCGGCGCTGCGCCGAACTTCGGGGCAGCGTCCAGAATTTTTTCGGCGATCTCCTGATCAAACTCCACCAGCAGCACCTTGCTCTGCGCGTTTGCCAGGAACGCCTGCCGCACATGGGGGACCTCGCCGGCGTTCAGGCGGCGGACCAGCTCCTCGTTGACCTCGCTCTGGATGGCGAGCGCCACCGGCGCATAGATCAGGCCGCGCAGGGCCTCCATGGCTTCGTGTCCCTGCACCTGACTGCCGCCGGAATACTGCATCTTGTAGATGCGGTCGATCAGCTCCTTGCTGCCGATCACTGCACCGACGCCCTCCGGACCAAGGATCTTGAAGCAGGAGAAGGTGGACAGATCGGCCCCCGCCTGGCAGCCGATGGCGTCCACTTTCAGGGCGGCGTAGTTGTCATCGGTCACCACCGGGATGCCCGGCAGCGCAGCCTTGATGGCTGCGATCACGGCCTTGTAGTCGTAGCGGTCCTCCGGCTTCTGCCGGGTCAGCTGCACCAGGGCGCCGCGGATCTCGTCCTTGTGCTGCGCACAGACGGCCTTGAGCTGTTCCAGATCGTTGAAGTCCGCGCGGATGGGTTTCAGCCCCATGGCGTCGATGGTCACCTGCGTCGTCGTATAGATGGGCGAGGTGTGCACCAGAATGGCATCCCCCGGTTTCAGGCAGGCGGTCAGAGCCCAGCGGATTGCGCCCGTGCCGGAGCCGCGCACAAGCAGCGCCGCCGGGGCATCAAAGGTGTTGGCAAAGACCTTTTCCACCTTTACCGTGCAGCGGGGCTTGTTCAGCCCTTTCACCACGCCGAGGTCGCCCAGCGAGAGGACTTCCTCTCCCTGAAAATTGCGGGTCACTGCGTCAATGACCTTGAACTGGAGCTGTTTTGCCTGTTCCAGCGAGATAGAATGCAGGGGATAGGTTTTCATTGTCAATTCCTCGAATCCTTGTTATTTCTGTCCTTTGTAGATGCGCAGTGCATTGCGGTACAGCAGGTTCTCCCATGCGCGGTCCGGCACGCCTGCCTCGCTTGCCAGCGGAGCAAAGGTGTCCAGCAGGTAGCTGTAGCCCACACCGCCCCGGTCTGCAAAGTTGCTGCGGCGGGTGATGTCCATGCTCATGACGATCTGCGTGTCGTACCCTTCCGCACAAAGGCGGCTGAGCCAGTCTGCACGGGAGACATCGGGCTGGTAGTTGCACTTGCCGATGATGTCGAACGCAATGTTGACCCCCTGATCCAGCAGGCGCTTCATGTAATCCAGATTGGCCGACAGGTCGATGTGGCTCAGCACCACCCGGCTCAGGTCAACGCCAAAGCTCTTGAAGATCTCCAGCTGCTCCAGGCCGCGCGTGCCCAGCGTTGTGTGGGTGCAGATGGGTGCCCCCGTTTCTGCATGGGCGCGGGATGCCGCACGGAACACCTTGGCCTCCGTCTCGGTGATGTCCTTCGAGGTGCCGATCTCGCCGATGACGGTCGCCCGGACACCGGTGCCTTCAATGCCCTCGGTCAGTTCCTTCACCATGATGTCACACAGCTGCTGTTCGGTCAGCGTATAGCACTCCGGCGGGAGAAAAGGCTCCTTGTAGTAGCCCGTCGCGTGGGTGATCTCCACCCCCGCCTGTGCAGCCATTTTCTGCACATAGGCCACGTTCCGGCCCATCCCGCGGTTGGTCTGGTCGATGATGCCGACCACACCGTGTTCCGCCAGCCGCCGGTACTCCGCCGCGGTCGCGTCAAAATCATCCAGCCTGCAGTCGATGTTCTTCTTCGGGCCGGACAGGTCGATCGTCGTATGCTCGTGCGCATACAGAATCTTTTCAGGCAGTTTCAAAAGGATTCGCCTCCTGTATTGTTTCTTAACCAGAGCCGCCTCCCGACGCAGGCCGGGAGGCGCTCATTTTATCCGGGGATCAGGCGGCAGGGGTGTACAGAGACAGCAGGAACAGCACGTTTGCGATCAGGCCGACCAGGATCGCGCCCAGAGGACCGACCGCCATGGAGACCAGAGGCTTCTTGCTGCACTTGTTGATGCACCAGAATGCCACGATGATGAACAGACCCGTCGTGGGCATGATCGCCTGAGCAGCCAGGATGCCGCCGATCAGCAGGGCGATGTCGATGACGTAGCTCATAGCGGTACGGATGTTGTCGCCGCAGCGCTTGATGCCGGGGAACTTGTCCAGACCCTTTGCGATGACGTTCAGCAGCAGGATCTCCACGCAGATGCAGGCTACACCGGCGATCAGGGCGATAAAGGGGTTGGGGATCAGCAGACCGATCACAAAGACGAAGGTCATGCCAGCCGGAGCGTAGACGCCGGTGGTGATGGCGGTGGTGGCAACCAGCGGGATAAAGCCGATGGCACGGGCCAGAGCGGTCAGACCTGCGTTGACGCGGTCACCCTCGGCCAGCAGGCCCAGGCTGATGGGGTCACCGGCCATGATGCTCATGCTGGTGCCTGCTGCGATCAGGCCGCCCATGAGGGCCAGAACCGGCATATACTTGCGGATGCGTGCGACCTTGTCGGCAAAGATCTGGGTCAGCATTTCGTTGGAGTTCTGGTCGTTGCCTTCCTTATCCATGGCAGCGAACACCAGCATGATGATCATACCGGCCAGCAGGGCCATACCGTCCTTGTTCAGGCTGATCGTGTGCTCGGCGTCCAGTGCGATCTTGCCGTAGGTCTCAACGATCTGACGGACCAGCAGGGTCACAACGGCGGTGATGATGCCCTTGGCAGCGCCAAACTGCAGGGCAACCGTCACAGCCGGGAAGATGGCGAAGGCCAGCGTGATACCGGCAGAGACCTGGCCCAGGCTGCCCAGGAAGTTGACCGGCAGCAGGTTGAACAGGTCGATGATCACCTGCAGGCCGAACAGCAGGGCCACGCCGTACACAGCGCCGATGACGCCGGAAGCGATCATGCCCTTTTTGGTGTCCGGGCACCAGGTGCCGATGATGTCGGTGGTGAGCAGGATGCAGTGGATCAGGATGATGCTTGCGGCAATGGACGTGGGCAGGCCGTAGCCGATGACCAGGCCAAAGCCGATGGCAAAGCTGGTGGCTGCCAGAGCCTTGCGGTCCATGCGCTTTTCCAGATACTCCGGCAGGACCGGGCGCAGGCCGTCGTTGAACACGGCGATGCTCTGGTTTGCCAGGATCGATGCCAACGCACCAACTGCCGCGATGATAACGTAGCGCAGAATGGTTTCCATATGTAATCCTCCTTATTTGACGATCCGGATCAGAAGCCCAGACCCTTGAGAATGATCGGCACGACCTTTTCGATGTGCTGATCCGTAAAGCCGTATGCCTTCTTGCCGGCCTTGACCTGTGCCAGGATCTCGTCCTCGCTCAGCATTTTGCCCGGCATGGACACCGTTGCGCACTGGTTCATGCCCAGCAGGGCAATGGCCATTGCCAGCGCACCGCCGCCGCCCGTCTTGCAGGCGCCGAAGTAGTAATCTGCCTGCCCGGTCTTGACCGCCATTGCCGCCGCAATGTCATCCTTGATCTCCACCGAGGCACGGTCGCCTACAACACCCTTGATGGTGTCATAAACCTTCTGCTTGTCGATCTGGCCGCCTACTACGATTTTCATAAGCTAGCCCTCCTTTCTGATGTGGGTTTTATGCAAATGCTGTCACGATTGTGCCAGCACGACCCCGATGTGCATGGTCAGGAACTTCTGCTCGTCCTCCGGCAGGTCCGGCAGGATCTCCCGCACCAGCGCCTGCGTTGCTTCCAGTGCCTTGGGGAAGGTGGGCTCCTGGCTGGTCTCTTCGTAGACCTCCTCGTCCAGCGGCTCCACCGGCTCTCCGCGGTGGATGCGCCCCAGCGCAGCGCACAGGTGCGTGATCATGGCGGAGGCGTTTTCTTCGGTCAATGTCAGACCGTATTTCTCCTGAAAAAAGCGGATCACATCCTGTACCTTCCGGTAATCCTCCTCGGACAGCATCCCTGCCTGGTGCAGGATCGTTAATCTCGGTTCAAAATCCATCTCTGACATCTCCCAATGATTTTTTGTTTTGCTTACAGCCAGGTGCCGATCTTGTCGGCCAGCGTCTCAGCCGGAGCTTCGGTTCCAAAAATGTTCCAGACCAGCTCACAGATCTCGCCGCAGCAGCTGTAGGGACTGTAGTAGGACATGGAGTTAGGCTTGAAGCCAACGTTCTGCTTGTTGGTCAGGAACACCACTGCGGTCTTGTTGGTCTTGTTCATGACCACATGGGTGCCGGTAAAGCCTGCGTGGCCAAAGGCGTCGTAGTGGCGGTCGCCGCGGCCCATGAACGAGGAGCCCCGCTCAAAGCCCAGCCCGCGGGACGGCTTGCCATTCTGCTCGCTGGTGAACTCGTCGATGACTTCCTTCTTGTAAAGGCGGACGCCCTTGTAGATGCCGCCGTTCAGCATGGCCTGGCACAGCACGGCCAGATCTTCCGCGTCGGAGTACAGGCCCGCGTGACCGGCCACGCCGCCGTTTGCCATCCATGCATTGCCGTCGTTGCACTCGCCCTGCAGGGTGTAGTTGCGCCAGCCGGTGAAGGTGCGGAACGCGTCCAGATCGGCGGTGCAGTCGTAGCCAAAGCCCGGGTAGTCGATCTCGTCCACCATGGCATACTCATACGGGTTGCCGAAGGAGGTGGCCACCACATCCTCGGTGGTAAAGCCGTTGGCCAGCGGCAGATAGGTGGTGCGCTTCAGCCCCAGAGGCTTGTAGATCTCGTTCTTGACGTATTCGTCCATCGAGCGCCCGGTGATCCGCTCCACCAGGAAGCCCAGCATCTGGAAGCCCAGGTCGCTGTACTTTTCCTCGCCGGGGGCGAACATCAGCTCACAGTTGCAGATGTAATCCAGCACCTTGGCCTTGTCCTTCTCGATGTAGAGGAACATCGCCTTCCACTGCGGCAGACCGGAGGTGTGGGTCAGCAGCTGATGCACGGTGACGTTTTCCTTCCCGTTCTTGGCAAACTCCGGAATGTAGCTTGCTACCGTGGCATTCAGGTCGATCTTGCCCTCGCTGTACAGCTTCATGATGGACTGTGTCGTGGCCATGATCTTGGTGCAGGATGCCATGTCGAACATGGTATCCATCTGCATGGGGCGGGGATCGTCCAGCCGCACGCCCATGTCGTTGAGCATTGCGTAGCCGTATGCCTTTTCATACACGATCTTGCCGCCGCGTGCCACCACGATCGTTGCGCCGGGGAAATATCCCTGTCCCATGTAGTTTTCCACAATGTCGTCGATGGCCGTCAGGCGGTCATCGGTCCGGACGGGCATTGCAGACCGGGGGAAGCAGTTCTCCGCCTGCTCCGGGCTGGCACACCCCATAAAGGCAGAGGCAGCTGCCAGTGTGCCAACGGTTTTGCCGGATGCGATCAGGAAGTTGCGCCGAGTGATCTTTTTCATGCGAGATCTCCTTTTCTTTCTGCAAAAAAATCAGACATCCTGTATCGGTTTTCGGAAGAAAATGTTTTATACAATATTTTGTATTTTCATCCCGAAAGAAACACCCGCATGTCCTCCATGCAGATGTGACTTCTGTTTGACAGCACCTTTGCTTAGTAGCGCGGAATGATCTGCTTGCGCATCACCTGCTGCTGGATGTGGTCCACACGCTCCACCGACAGGATCTTGCGCACCAGCTGCGCGGTGATGTTATCACTTTTCCGGCAGGCAAGCACGGCCACGGTATCTTTTTCCTGCTCATCCAGCCGGGGCATCGGATAATAGCTCAGCCCCTCCGGCAGCATATCGGCGCTCCAGACGCCGGCATCAATGACGCCGCTGTGCAGAAACGGCACCAGTTGACTATAGATGATGGGCACATATTGCACCGGCTTATCGGCAAAACAGAACCGGGTCAGCATCTCCTGGTCCACCGATGAGGCATCCACGCCCACCTTGCAGTTCTGCCAGTCGCCCTTGAAGTCCGGGCGGACAAAGACCCGATGCTGTTCCACATAGCTCTGCGGGCCAAAGGCCGCGATCAGCTGGATGTCCTTGCCCTCCTGCACATAGTGTTCAAATGCAAGCTGGCTCATGACGCACAGATGAAAGCGCCCTTCTTCCACACAGTTCAGCCGGTAGCCGGAACCGCGCATGAATGCGATCGCACCCGTGACCCCTTTCTGGTTCAGTTCCTCATACAGTCCGCTGGCCAGGCCTTCATAGCGCAGGCCATACGGCATAGGCATCACGCAGGTCAGACCCGTATTGCTGCAATACTGCGCCATTGCCACATAGTCGATCTCTGTTGCAATGGTGCCGTTCTGCCCATGGGATTCCAGACGGATCACATGATTCTGTTTCAGGTTGTTCAGCGCGATCTGGATATTTCCCCGTGCCATCTCGCATTGTTCGCTCAGTTCCGTCACCGTGGGGATCCGGTCTCCCGGTTCCAGCCCTGCCAGGATCTGCGCGACCTGCAGCGTTGCCAGACCAGACTTCTGGAGCAGACTTGTGTTCATCATGGTTGCTCTTCCCTTCTCGACCTATCTTTCAATCCGCATCAGGTGGACCGTGGGAAATTCCACAGGAAAGAAGCGTATTTTGGGCGTTCCGCCCCTCCTCATAAGAGACAGATCGCTTACAGATTTATGATAATACAAAATTTCATATATTGCAATATGGAGTCTTGCATAAACTTTTTCCGTCGAATTTGTACAACCTGATTTTTTCATCCGCGGCGGCTTTCCGGTCCGTCGCCAGTCTCCCCGGCAGGGACACCATGCGCCGCTTGCCCTTGAGGTCACCCCCGCGTATGCGGGGAAAAGTCATAGTTCGGAGCCGAAATGCCGTTCAAATTGGGATCACCCCCGCGTATGCGGGGAAAAGCGCAAGGATTTTGAAACGGCGAACCGAAAAAAGGGATCACCCCCGCGTGTGCGGGGAAAAGCTGAAGTTCGGCACGAACGTGACCAAGAACCCGGGATCACCCCCGCGTGTGCGGGGAAAAGGCATTGTCCACGTTTTCGTCCCGGAAAAACTCGGGATCACCCCCGCGTATGCGGGGAAAAGTGCGGGCCGCTCCGCTGGGGGCCGGAGATGCCGGGATCACCCCCGCGTATGCGGGGAAAAGCAGAATTCTTTCCAGTTTTCCCACACGATTCTGGGATCACCCCCGCGTATGCGGGGAAAAGTTCACAACGCTCCACGGGGAAAACGATTTTTGGGGATCACCCCCGCGTATGCGGGGAAAAGCCTGCGGCCTGTTCCAGCTCGTAGAAAGCCCAGGGATCACCCCCGCGTATGCGGGGAAAAGAGAAGGGCCAAAGAACGCACAAAGTAAAGTTGGGGATCACCCCCGCGTATGCGGGGAAAAGCACCCGCTGCGCGGCTGCTGCTACTCGCGGCAGGGATCACCCCCGCGTATGCGGGGAAAAGTTGCCGTCGCTCACCTCAACGGTGATGGTGTGGGGATCACCCCCGCGTATGCGGGGAAAAGTCCTGCCAGACCGGCGACGGGTCGTTTGCGTTGGGATCACCCCCGCGTATGCGGGGAAAAGACAGGCGAGGGTTGAGTTCTGATGGCTGAAACAGGATCACCCCCGCGTATGCGGGGAAAAGTCGGGTCCATTTCGCGCCACCCCGGAGCTTCCGGGATCACCCCCGCGTATGCGGGGAAAAGACTAAAAAGATCCCATCGCATCGGCCATTTCAGTTGCATCCTGTGCCTGTTTCATTCAGTTTTGCATAGAGCCTCTGCGTCAGGCGGCAGTCGGGCAGGGCCCTGTGCTCCACCCTGTCTGCCAGCCCAAAATGCCGTACCAGTGTGAGCAGCTTAAAGTTGGCAACGCCTATCACCTTCCGCCGCGCAAGCGGCAAAAGGTCGATCTTCCGGTTGGTCAGTATCGGCTTCTGGTTTCGCGTACAGGCCGCGCGCAGGAATTCCAGATCAAATTGCAGGTTGTACCCCACCAGAGCATCTTTGCCTACAAATTCCAGAAATGCTTCCAGCGCAGCGGCCGCGTCCATCCCGCCTTCCAGTTCCGACTGTGTGATTCCCGTCAATTGCGTGATCTCCGCAGGCAGCGGAGTTTGCAGGTGTACCAGGGCCGAAAATTCTTCCGTCGGCTGCCCGTCCCGCACCCGGACGGCCCCATACTCCACGATCGAGTCCGTTGCCGCGTGCAGGCCGGTCGTTTCCAGGTCGATTACCGTGTAATCGTTTTTTCCGGGCTTTCGGGCAGTCCGCTGTGCCATTTTTTGTGCCATCTGGTACTTTGCTGCCTTGCTGAACCCCGGTTTCAGGTCCATCGCCTCGGTCTGCGTCTGGGGCAGCGGGCGGCGCATCAGCTTGATGCCGTCAAAATCCACAGCTTCCCAGCTGGTGTTGTGGGTGCGGAACTCCATCCGCTGCTCCCCTGCCGCCGTGTAGACCAGTGTCGCCTGCCCGTTTTTCAGGTTCTGGCAGACACGGTCCCACACTGCATCCCGGACGCGGCTGCTCACATTGCCCACATAAACGCCGGTGTTGATCTCACACAGCCACTTGGACAGGTCGCCGCGCAGGCGGGGCGGGCAGTTGGTCATGGTCAGAACTACGATGGCTCCTCACCCGCTTCCCGGTCAAAGTAATTGATGCCGTTTGACACCGCACCGACCTTATTATCCCAGAGGTAAACCACATCCGGCTCTTCCGTCTGTTCCTCCTCGGTCAGCAGCAGCCAGCGGATGTCGTGGACCATCCGTTCCAGAATATGATGCTCCACCATAGCATCCCGGACACGGCGGCGCACGACGGCAGGCAGGTCCTCCGGGGCCTGCGCCGCCACCTCAAATGCGATTGGGATGGTCACCTCCGCCTTGTACAGGTCGGCAATGTCGTACACGAAAGAGCACTCATGCCCGACGTGCACGAATCCCAGCCCCGGTGCACACCCCAGCGCCACAATGACCGCATGGGCCAGCCCGTACAGGCAGGCATGCGCAGCAGACAACGCCTGATTGACTGGATCCCCGGATGCAAAATCCTCCGGGCGGTACAGCCGCCCGCTCCACGGCACGCCAGTTTCTTTGGACGCCTTGCGGTAGACGTTCCGCACACGGCTGCCCTCGCGTCCCCGCAGCTGCTGCATCGTCAGATGGGAGACGTCCTCCTCCGGAAAACGCAGCTGATACATTTTGCGCACCACATCCAGATGCTTCCGGTGGTTGCTGACCAGTTCCGCCTGACGGATGAGCATCCGGGAATGGGTGGTCAGCGGGCGGCCGTGGGCATAATAGCGCACGCCGTGCTCCCCGACCCAGACCGCACCCACGCCGGTGTCTCCCATCAGCTCCATGGCACGGTGGGTCACACGGGTGCCGGGGCCGAGCAGCAGCACCGAAATGCCCGCCGCCGGGATCTGAACGATGCCCTTTTCATCCGTCACCGTGATGGCACCGTCCTGACGGCCCAGCGTGCAGTGTTCCAGGTACAGAAAGGTCATCCGGTCCCGGACCTGCGGCAGCGCCTGCCGTTCGGGCCGCGCAATGCCCGGCATCTCAGCCATGGTCTCCTCCCCTGTGGATGATGGTCATCAGACCAAGGCCATAGGCCTTGCCCCGGCCAACGCCCTCGCACAGCAGGGCTTTGAAGGCCTCCGGGTCCGTCACCTGCAGAATGCCCTCGTAGGTCACAACCAGCAGGGTAACAGGCCGGGTGCCGTTTTTCTTGAAGTGATAGGTCTGCTTCCGGGTCACTGCGAAGGACCCCTCCGAGACGGCAAAGCCGTGCTTTGCGGCCTGCGCCCACAGCCACTCCTCCTGCTCCACCCCGAGATAGCAGGGTTTCAGGGTTCCCCGGGCCGTATGGTCGGCAGAGTCTTTTTTGCTGCGGGTGGGGTTGGCAGTCAGGCGGAACTGCCAGCAGCTGCCCGCTGTCACCCGTTCCAGCAGCGGGTCATAGGGCCGGGTCTCCGGGGGCGCACCGGTGCCGAACTGCGCACACAGGGCGGTCAGGTCCGGCCGTTCCTCACTGAGCAGGAGCAGGTACAGTTTTTCTCCCAGCTGATCCAGCCGCCACAGCCTGCGGCGGCGCGCACCGGGAAAAGCGTTTTCCACCGCACCATGGAATTTCTGGGGCGAGATCAGCGCCACCATGGTCTCACGGCGGGTCGGGTCAAGTTCTGCGCGGGATAGATACATGATTTCTCACCTCAATTCTGCCATTGCGTCATGTTCGGTCGCGCCGGGCATTTCCGGCGGGTTTGTGTTCCACTCCCGCACCGGGCGGAAGCCGTACTGCCGGTGGATGGGGCTGAACGACACCGCCAGATCACGCCGGGGCACGGCAGCAGCATCCGCCGGGTCCGCGTCTGCCACGATGCGCAAGGGGGCCCCATTTCTCTGTTTCACCAGCAGCGGTTCTGCCCGCAGGGTATCCTGTAGTTTCCCGGCCCGGAGGCCAAGGCAGAGCGGCAGGGTGGGCGGGCAGGAACGCCGCCCCAGATACAGCGGGTAGACCGGATGTTTCAGGGCCGTTTCCAGCTCCTGTAACAGGGCGGTGTCCTCGCTTTCCAGCCCCACCAGAAAGACCGCATCCTGCAGGTAATGGCGGTAGGTCACATAGGGAGCCTTGCCTTTTTTCCGATCCTCTTCCCGGTTGGCTGTGTGGAAATCCACCAGCAGGCTGCCCTCCCGGTCAGCACGGACGGCAAAGTGCAGGCCGTTCAGCCGGGCAAGGCCTGCGGCATCGTCCCGGCGCAGGCCCAGAGCCGCCGCCAACAGGCCAATGACACCGCTTTTGGTGGGTTCCCGGTTCGTTTTGCGGGTCTCAAATTTGGAATCCGCACCCCACGATTGCAGGGGCGCGGCCAGCCGAAGCAACAGCGTTGCCATGGTCACACCTCATTTCCGGGCAGCTTCTCCTTTACGGCACGTTCCAGCGCGGTGAGCATCTGGTTCAGGGGCATGGCCGGGGCCAGCTCGTCCAGCCCGATGCCCACAGCAAAGCTCTGGGCCGGAGCATCCGCATAGCAGGCATACACCTGCTGCGCATATTGCTTCAGCGCCGTCTTGGAGGGTTCCGCATAGCCTTCAGGGCTCTTGCGCACCGGCTTTTCAAAAGCACCGCAGAGGTTCACAGGCTGATCCTCCCGCAGGGTGACATAGACAGCATCCGGCAGGGTACGGTTGGCAAAGCTGTTCTGCTTTCCGGTGGGCATGGAGCGGATGAAGGCTTCGCCGAACACCCGGACAGCCTGGGCTGCCTTTTCAGCCCCCAGCAGGTGCACCAGTTCCACCATGTTGACGGTGGCATAGCGATACAGGGTGGAAGAGTTGTACTCCACCGTGCCCAGATGGCCTGCGCCTGCCGAATCCTCCGGGGCACAGTCATCCACGGCGGTGAAGTAATCAAACTCGTTCTGCACGGCATGGGTGGAGATGCTGTGGGCCACCTGAGCGGCAGCATCGTAATTCAGGGAAGGTGCATCTGCCACCATTCTTCCGAACAACGCCATATCTACCGAAGGAGCCGTCCCCAGTGCATCTTTATACTGCTTCGGGTCATTGCAATCTGCAATCGCCAATTCAGCCAATGCTTTGGCCTGGGCCTCGCTCAAAAAAAACAATGTCTTAAGTTTGTCCTCTCCGCTCTTCTCGTCCACCTTAAACCCTGTGTTTTTGACTACTTTCTTTGCCAGTTTAGCTGCGTCCGCATCCGGTGCAAGCAGTTTGATCTGCTTTTCCACCACATCTGCAATCTTTTTGGTTCGGCTGCCGATATCTTCGGCATTCAGCATGTACTCATCTTTGAACATCTCTCGGATCGCGTGCTTCCACGCCTGAGAGGATACCCGGGCGCGGGTGGCACCGCCATAGACAGCCGTCTTGGGGCTGCCGGTATCGTCGCGGTTCACACAGCTGGGCGGCACCGTTTGCAGCACATGAAAATCAACATACAGACGCTTGGTATCCATTTCAATTCTCCTTTTCTTCGGTTTCAGGTGTGTCGGCATTCATCTGGTAGAGGTCCCGGCCCCACTGCAGGCGGACATTGGCTGCCTGATCCGGGAGCTGGAACCGGTACAGCTCCACAGCCAGCCGGGGGTAATCCAGTTTCAGCTTCGGTTCATTTCCCCGGAACAGCTGCACCATCCCCCGGAGGTAGTGGGAGACCTCGGGCATGGAATCCGCTGTGGCCAGTGCGTTGAACCGGCGCAGGACGCTGCTCTCGGTCCAGTCCTGCGCGGCAGCTGCGGAATTCTGGGCCAGCAGGCGCACCGCCCTGCCCAGCGTGCAGCCCTTTTCATTCATGGAAATGTTCTCTTCTCCCTGCTGGTGCAGGGCGTAGAGAGTCAGGGCAAGGTAGACCGCCCACTCGGCTTCCGATGGTTTCCGGCACTCTCCTGCCGCCGTTTCCCTGCCCCAGAGCCCTTTGGGCAGTTCCTGCAGGAAGCTGCCCCACAGCGCCGGCAGGTCGCCGGGCTGATGCCCAACGCCCCGGCGCAGCTCTGCCAGCCGGGCACGCCGCTGGGGTTTGGGCAGACTCCACAGCCCGCTCAGCTGTCCGGCCACATAATCATGGATCGCATCCGTTATCATGCTGTTCCTCCTTCTTTCTTCGGATAGAGCTTCCGCAGATTGTACAGGAAGCTGTTGTAGGCCTTGGGGGCCGTATACAGAACGGTTTTCTTTTCGTCCTTTTTACCGCCTGTTTTCACCTCGACCCTATGGCCCACAAAGGCGGCATTTCCGGCCCGCTCCACCATCTGGCGGCCCAGCTCTGCAGCCAGTTTGCGGGCTTTCTCCTGCCATTCATCGGCTTTTTCGTCCAGCTTGTCCGTTTCGGGGTCAATGCTTTGCAGCCAAAGTCGGAACGGCTGATCGATGGTAAAATAAAACTGAGTGCGGGCGGATTCCGCGGTCGTATCGTTCTTATCTCCCGCCGCAAGGGAGAGCTCCCAGGCAAGGCGGCCGACGCATTGCGCGGCCTGCTCGCAGCGCCCGATCTCATCCCGGATGGGCACTGTCCAGCGCCGTCCCAGTTCTCCCAGCAACGCGGCCTGAAAGGTCAGGCTGTCACTGAAGGAATCGTTCACAAAGAAATCCTTATCTCCATACTTCATGCCGCTGATGGCAAAGCGGATCAGCCGCTTGCGTTCCAGCGGGCAGTCCGGGGCATTTTGAAGCATTTCCACCCAGCGGACAACGCCAGGCTTGCGGACACTCTCCCCTTCCTCGCAGAACACGGACGGAAACTCCCGCCAGAACTGCTTTGCCGGGTCGTGACGGCTGGGCACAAAGGTGACCTTCCCGGTCTTTTTGCTCTTTTTGGCATCCGGGTCACGCCAGACGGTCATTTGTTCTGCAAATGCGTTCTCCCGGGGGAAGAAATCGCCGCCCAGCAGAGAAAATCCGGTCACGATTTCCCCCTCTCGGTCGAGCAGGAGCCGCCGGGATTGCAGGGTCAACAGCTGCGCAGGATTGTCCGGCAGGGCGATTTCTGTGCGCTCTGCACTGTGGGGCTGTTCCAGTTCCCAGCAGGGATGATTCTCCCCCCACAATTCTACGCCATCCTTGAGCAGAGTGAGGTTCAGCATCAAAGTCTCGAACAGGTTGCTGCCCTGCGCCTGAATGTACCCCAGCTTTCCCAGCCAGCCAGCGCCCACCGAGGGCAGACCCTTGCCCTTGGGCTTTGCAGAGGTGTCATCGTAGCCATTCACACTCAGCAGCCACCGCGCTGCCTGTGCATAAGTCAGGCCCTCTTTTCCTTCGCCTGCATAGGACGAGAATAACCGCAGCTTGTTGCTGCTCTCAGAAAGCTCCCCGTTCAGCTTGGAAGCGGTGTATTCTGTGCCGATCTTCGCTTCCGGCACCTGCCAGAAGGGGCGTTCCGGGTGGAAAAGCCAGAAGCGGTCCCGCCACTGCTCCAGATAGGCCCGGATGGGCGCTTCCGGAAAATGCCCCAGCCGGTACAGCTCCTCCCAGCGGATCAGGGCATCGTCCGTTTCCTCAAAGGGGGCCGGCGTACCGTTTTCATCCACCCGGGAAAACACCGTGTGCAGAACCGCCAGCAGCAGCCGCAGCATGGCGGCATCCTGCGTGGGCAGTTCTCCGGCCAGGTCGCGGTATTCGTGGGCGTGCAGCAGGGCATCCGGCAGAGAAACTTCCTGCACGGTGTAATCCTGCCCGCGCACCCGCACCCAGCGTTCCTCCAGCAAATTATACTCAATTTGCTTCATTCTCTTCCTCCTTCCGGTAGGTCAGACCGTTTTCACGGTCGTATTGCAGCACCTGCCCGGCAAGCTGTGCGGTCAGGTGGTCATCCAGCAGTAAGATCAGTTCTCCCCGCAGCAGCGGCGACTGCTGCCACAGCCCGAACACTTCCCGGTTCCGGGCTTCCAGTGCGTCGATGGTCTGTTCCACCGACCACCGTTTGCTGAAATATCCGGGCAGGCGCAGCTTCTGCCGTGCAATTTGAAGCGCCATCTCCGGCTGAGGCGGCTCGTCCGTGGGCACGCAGGCACCGGGATGCCCCGTTTCATCGGGCAGGAAGCGGACATTTCCCGCCGCATCCCGCATCAGCACCAGCACGTCAATGGAAGGGTCACCGTCACGCACCGCCGCGCGGGCACCGTTGTCACTGACAGCACCCACATCATCCATCCAATTGTCCAGCGTATTCCGGGAAGGGCGCTTTTTGTGCTCTTCTGGCGGCAGGATGGTAAAAGTCTTCGCCTTGCCCATTTTGATTTGCTGGGCCTTTTCGTACTCCGCCCGGGCCGCAGTGCTCTGCGGGCTGGCGGGCAGCGGGTCGGGCTCCCAGCCATAGACATCCTGCACCAGCGGGGCAATGTCATGGGGCAGGGTGATGGCGGTGGGCAGGAGCTTGCGGGTGCGCCAGAGCAGCCATTCCCCGTAAACCGCCTTGCTGCCCTCGTCGAAGTCCTCCGTCCCAGTGTCCAGCACGGCACAGCGGGCCTGCGCCACCGGCCGGGGACGAGCCCGCCCCTCGTGGCGGTGCAGTCGTCCGATGCGCTGTAAAAGCAGATCCATGGGGCAGAGCTCTGTGACCAGAAGATCCAGATCGATATCAAGGGATTGCTCGAGCACCTGCGTGCCCACCACAATGAGCTTATCCCGCTGTTCCGGGGTGGAGTGCTTGCCGATGCGCTTCATCAGCGCCTCTTCTTTGGCGGCACGGTCGGGCATAAGGAACTGAGCGTGGAATACCACCACCTCAAACTCCGGTAGTTCTGCCCGCAGACGGGCCGCAATGGCCTGCGCCTTTTTCACGGTATTGACGATCACGCCCGCACAGCCGCCCTCCCGCAAGGCACTGCGCAGAGTGTCAGTCAGCTGTTCCTCGGTCAGCGGGAATGTCTCCACTCTGCGTGGTTCGGTTTCCAGTGGGATAGTCATCTGCTCCACCTGTTTGCCGTCCGTCCAGGTCAGCAACGGGTAGCCCCGGCAGGTCTGCCACGGGCCGTCCGGAGCAGTTCTTCCATTCAGGTAGGCCCTGACCAACTCGACCCGGCGCTTGGCGGGCAGGGTAGCGGAAAGCAGGATCACCGGCACTTTGTACCGGCCCAGCCAGGTCAGCGCCCGGTCAAGATAGCAGTTCATATAGGCATCGTAGGCGTGGCACTCGTCAATGACCACCACCTTGCCCGCAAGGCCAAGGTGGCGCAGCATCACATGTTTTTGCTGTAACGCCGCCATCAGCAGCTGATCCACCGTGCCGATGACAAAATCAGCCAGCAGTCCCTGCTTATTGCCCCGGAACCATTGATGCACCATCACCCGGCTCTCCGGGTCAGCATCGGGGTCTGCTTCCAGATCCTCCTCCACCCACACCGTGTCCTGCTGCAATCGGAGGTAGGCCTCGTTCAGTTCGGCCATGCCGTGGGCCAGCTTGATGGAGTGCTCCAGCCCATCCGGCTGCTTTTCGGCCCATGCCAGCAGCCGCCCAAAGATACCATTGGCGGTGGCCTGAGTGGGCAGACCAAAGAAGATGCCGCCCTCGCCGCCGTGCTTGGCTAAAATCTCTGCCGCACCCAGCGCGGCCTCCGTCTTGCCCACGCCCATTTGTGCTTCCAGAATGAACATCCCCGGCTCCTGCGTGCGGCTGACGGCTTCCAACATAGCCCGCTGGACTTCATTGGGCGGGAAGCCAAACCGTTGTTCAAATGCTCCCGGGTCAGACACATCCGACTGCACCTCCCACGGAGAGGTCAGGTCCAGCGCTTCCCACGCCCGATCGACACGGGCGGGATACAGGGTATCGCTGCCCACCTCTTCCACAGGGATGAGCGGAAAGTACCGGGTATTGCTGGCGACCCAGTCCGCCATGATGAGCAGGCCGGTCAGCAGGATCTCAGCCGGGATGGTCAGCTGCGGCAGCTCGTCCACGCTGGAAAAGCCGCTTTCCTGCAAGGCGTAGTCAAACAGTTCCCGCCAGCAGCTCTCCCAGAATTTCTGCTCGCCCTCGGGCCAATAGTTGGATTCCCAGCTGCCTTCTTCTTCCTCATCGCCCAGCTGGTCAAGTACGTCCTTCCCGGTTTGTGGCTTGCCGTGGTGTGCGCCTGCTACCGATGCAAGCCCGTTGGGGCATTTCAGCCACCGCAAGATGGCCTCACTCGCCAACGCATGAAGCGAGTGACCTCGGTTTTGCGCCCGGTACCGGAGCGTTGTGTATTTTTCCAGGCGCTGTCTGGGCTCCGGCAAAAGTTCCATAATAGGCCCGGCAAAGCAACAGCTCAATTTACCAATATCATGCACCCACCCCAAAAAGCAGGCGGTCTGTGTCAGCAGATCCTCGTCCAGCTCGATATGCTGACGGACGCTTTCCGGCAGCCACTTCTGCACCAGATACACCATAATACCCGCCGTATCCCTCAGGTGCATCCAGAGCGGCAGCCAGAAACCGCTGTTCACCGGGTCTGTTTTGCCTGCAAACAGCCGTACCTCGTAAGAAAGCGTTCGTTGTCTCATCCTGTTCCACCTCCACTGCAGTCAGGAAAATCGCTTTTTCCGCATCATCGGGGTTCCTCTGAGGATAGAATAGCACACAAAAAGTCCTATAAAGCGGATGTTTGCTTCTTTTCTCATGGTTTTTTCAGTTTTTTTTTTTTTGATGTCTGCCGTTTTCCGGCTGTTACCCCCGCAAGGCGGGGAAAGTGTTGCTCCCTATCAAGCATTCGGAGCACATCCGCTGATGCGGATTCCAGAGACATTACATATCATGCATTGTTCTAAATCTCTGTACACCAATATTACACCTTTTTTCCCAACTTTACAAGCGGATCCTTCAGATTCAGCAAATGACACAAAAACCACCCCGGCTTCCTGTTACAGAAACCGGGGCGGTTCGCTCGCATTATTTGTACTTTTTCAAGCGCTTACGCAAAACCTTGCGGGGGTTCTTGATCGCAGCCTGAGCGGGTGCCAAAATTACAGAGCGTTCGCAACAGTGATCTGCCGTTTCTTTAACACGCTGTATCACCAAAGAACGGCTTCACTGTACTAAGAGAAACTCCGTTACGCTTTGCTTTTTCCTGTTCATAAGTCACACGGGTAACTTCCTCAATAAAAGCTCGGACTTCCGGCGTTGCTGTTGACCATGTGACATTAAAGCGTCTGCAAATTTGATAAAATGTGCGATAAAATGTCTCTCGCTCTGCATCACGCTGAAAATATTCTTTTGCACTCATCAAACACACCTCATTTCAAGTAAGTTACAAAGATGTTCATTGCCGCCTCACCAGAAAGTTCATAACGCGGTGCTCCACCAAAACTCGGCAATGGACAAGCTCCATAGTCCCGGACATAATGCTCTGCCAGCTCCGGAACCTTTGCCTCGAACGTGACCGTCCCGCCGCATTCATGGTCAATCGACAGCTTGATTCCGTACGCAATCAACACCCGGCCAATGCCCTGATACTTTTTAGAATGCCCGACAATTGTCGGATTGCTTTCCGGCTGGCTCTCAATGTAGGTAATATGAACCATCACGTCATTTTCCAATATTTCGTATGCAGCCAGCGCAACCAATTCGCCACTACTCGTCTTTAAGGCATACTTTTCAAAGGCATCATCCTGAATATAATCTGACAACCAGCTTGTTTGCCAGACGGGTTCTTTTTCAGTCTGTACCGCATCAGACTTTTCATGCGCACGATTTTCACACTGATATTCTGACTGCCGTCTGTTTTTATAATAAATGGTACAAACTTTGCCATACAGACCTCTTTTCCTAAATAAAGCATTTTACAGTCTTATTATACTCAGTCACTCTTAAATTTTCAACCAGTCACCGCCTCCGCTTCTTTTCAAATCTTTTGGTGTAAATATGTAAAATAAATATAATCCACAATATAAAAAACGCCCCCGGCTTCCTGTCATGGAAACCGGGGGCGCTGCGGTTTTATGGGAAACGCCTCAGGCGCTGCAAAGCCTCAGTGCAGCAGGGAGCTGACCCATGCCCGGGCGGCCGTCTTGGCCTGGAGCTTGTTGTACATCTTCAGGGTGGTGTTGTACACCTTCTGGCTCATGGCATTGCTGGCGTTGGTGGCGGCAGCCTGCTTGGCCTCCAGCGTGTCGGCGGCGGCAACGGCGGCCTTCATATCGGCGTAGTCGGCCATGATCTCCTGCTGGAGCGCAGCGTAGCTGGCCTTGGCTGCAGCCTGATCCTTTGCAGTGACCTGATTGCCATTGCTGCCGTAGGTCAGCAGGTTGGAGAGGGCGTCACGCACGCCGTAGAAGGAGTCGGTCCAGTCGTCCGGGTAGGTGTAGTAGCGGCCCTTGGCATCCTGATACCAGACGCCCTCGGTGGGCTGCTCGTCGGAACGGGTGACCTTATGGACCGAGACCTTGTAGACATCTGCAGTGTCGGTGGTCAGCATCGGATAGTAAGGGACGAAGGCGTTGTACACGTCGTCGTCAAAAGCGGTCCACTCGGTAATGGCGGTGTTCAGATCGCCGGTGGCGCTCACCTGGAACAGATGAGTCTCCACATTGCCCGTCTTGCCGATGGGCTCCGTCTGAAAGAAGTGGATGGAATCCTCCACCGAGAACTTCTTGGTCAGCTGGATGTTGGAGTAGACCGGAACGATGGCACCGTTCTCGCCGACGTTGCTGATAGCAAAGTCGGTCTCGCTGTAGTTGTCCTTCGTAAAGGTGTCGGTGCCGTACAGGTAGTTCAGGCCGGCTGCCATGCGGTCCGATGCGATGTCGCCGTTGTAGGAGGCATCCAGGTCGATGACGTTGGCAGCGGCATCGCCCACAAAGGTACCGGCTTTCTGGGCCACGGAGATCAGGTTGGCAGAGGCCACCACATGGTCGGTGTCATCCAGATCGATCTTGCCCATAGCGGCGACGTTGGGCTGCATGAAGACCACGCTGGAGGAGAGCTTCAGGGCAAGGTAGGTGTGGCCCGTCAGGTTCTCCACGAACCAGGTCTCATTCTGGTCGGCAATGAACACGCCGGAGCCGCCGGCTGCACCGGCGTTGTCGTAGATGTAGGTCAGCATGGCAACACCCTCGCGGGCCGTGGAAGCTTCGCTCAGCAGCACCGTGGTGATCTCTGCTTCCTCAATGCCGTTGTCCACATAGGGGTCTACGCTCAGCACGGCGTCGGTGCCGTAGAGAGACTCGGTGGCAGAGACCATGACGCCCTTCTCGTTGGTGCCAGCCTCCTCATAGGGGGTGTGCTCGTGGGTGCTGTCGCAGTCCGGGCAGACACCCAGACCGTTGTCGTCCCGGCGGGCGGTGTAGCGGTAGCTGTCGTGGGTGAAGGTGTAGGTAAAGCCGTAGCAGCCCTCGTACACCTCGCCTGTGGTGTGCTTCCCGGCAGGGCTGACGTTGAACAGCTTGTTGTAATCGTTGGTGCCCAGATCCTCGATCCGGCCAAACATGGTGGTGCCATCCTCGGTGAGGTCGCTGCCGACATAGAGTGCCGTGCAGGCGAAGGCGGAAGGAACCACGGCAAGCGTCATCGCACAGGCGATGAAAGCCGCAGCAATTTTCTTCTTCCAAGACATAATAGTATCGATCCCTCTCTTGTTGATTGTCGGCATTTCGTCGGCAGGTGTTATAATACACCCATTTTAATGAAAATGCAAGTATTTTCCCGAAATTTTAGCATATATTCATTTTTATATGGTATATATTCATACTGCGTTTTTCATCTGCCCCTCCGTGAGCGCAAAAAACCGCCCCGGCTTCCTGTTACAGAAACCGGGGCGGTTCATTATGCTTTATTCGTGCTTTCTCAAGCCCTCACGCGATTACTTGCGGGGGTTCTTAATAGCAGCCTGAGCGGGTGCCAAAATTACAGAGCGTCCGGGAATCACTCTTCTCCCGCCGGGTACTGTTCAACACTTCCTTTTGAGCTGAGCAGCTTCGGCTTGTGATGACTTTTTACTTCTTCTATTTTCATCACACGGATGGCAAACATCCAATCATCACCAAAGTCATAATAGAGTGAGAATTTTTGTCCTTCGATCAGCCCCAGTTCATCCAATGCAATATCGGTTCCCTCTGCATCATCCTCATCAAACAGGTCATCTTCCATCGGATTGAATCGGTAGCAGTCTTCGCTGTACATCTTGTTGTCCATGCAAAATTCATACAGATGCTCTGCCGTAAAATCAAATGCACTCAAAATCGCCATGCAGAGCTGATCCAGTGTATCCGTACCACAGATGGTTATCGTTCTGTATACGCTGCGCCCAAGTCCTGCCGGATAAACCTTTAATGTATACTGTATCCTCATTACGATTCCACTTTCTTTTGATTTTATTTCAATTCGACTTTCTGCATCTGTCCCAAAATCGCGTTTTTCACACCATCCCTCAGATAGGCCTCATTCAGCGCTTTCTTGGTATAATTCAGATAAGTTCCAGCCGTTTTCTCTGTCAGAAGTGCAGTAAAGTAACGTTCCCAGCTGAAATAGTCTTTGCCATCGATGTAGTCAGACGGTGTCTGCAATATCTGTGCAACCTCCGTATCTTTCAGGATTCCAGAAGAAAGTATCAGCCATTCAAAGGATTCCGGCAAATATAGCACTAGATTTTCTCTTGTATGCACCAGCTGCAATACCCTGTCCATTTCAGGACCAAATGCTGCACCATCTGCAATCACCATAATTTTTTCATCCCTATGAGCCTTCAAATAGGAAAACACATTGGACTTTCCATTTGCAGTATCACACTGCATTTGATGCTCTGCACAGACCGCGTCAAAAAACTGATAACCCGAATTGCTGTCCTCAGTCAAGATCTTCTCCGGCTTAATATTCTCAGTCGTACTATCCGGGTAAATTCGATAGAACGAATGATAGCTCTGTTTCAGTGAGCCATACTTACCAGAGGTTCGGATACCATACACTTCTTCCACACTGTATGGCAAGGCAGACAAACCCTCTCTGGTCACGATGACGTAATAGTTGTCCGTCTGCTGAATCGCACGCGCAAAATCTTTGGTCCTGACAAACTCGTTTCCTTCGTCGATAAAAACAATGCTGTCCTGAATATTGTCAAGTTGTCCCTTCCAAAGATTTCCTTCTACCACGTAGCAACTTTTATCACAATTTAGAGTAACCGGTCCACTCTCTCCATCGTTCATATGGGTACGGATCATATCTACGAGAGTCGTTTTACCCGTTGCGCTATCCCCGCGAATGATGGTTAAGTTGCGGCGCAGTTCAAATTCATATTTCAAGTACTTTGTGCCAACGACCACTTTATGAATGCCTTTCATTTCTGTCAGCCCCTTTACACAAACTCACCTGCGGCCAAAATCAGCTCTTCCATACTGTGAACGATTTGATTCGTATTCAGCACTTTTATTGTAAATGGCTTTTTGCCAAAATCCATCAGGTGACGCAAATTCACCGTGCGATCCTCCTGCTCTGCAATTTTGAGCAGCCACTTTGCACAGTTGTCACCACAAGTCGATGCATTGAACACTTTCTCTGGCTCAAACTTTACCAAAATCAGTGTCTTTACACCACCAGACAAAGCAGTCGGTGGAATCTTGCCCAAGACCGGGCTGCCGATGATTGTACATTTCATTTCCAAGTGCAACGGAGGTTTACAGAAACAGCATCTCATCCAGCCCAAGGCCTACTTGAAATTCTGATTTTCTGAAAATCGAAAAACAGACTCTTCCAATGACTTCGTAAAGTCGGAAGGGTCTGTTTTTGCTGACTAAGTTTTCAACGTTTTGCTCGTTTGACGCTGGTTTTCCACATCTTTGCACCGTGAACGCAAGAAAAAGGGCTGCTGCACGGTATTTATGCAGCAGCCCCTTCGGCTTACTTCATGGGGACAGAGAATATCCGGGGCAGCGCTTCAGAAACGCTGTCATTAGTGCAGTTCGGGCCAGTAGTCCTTATTGGCAACGATCAGGTCATCCAGAATCTCCTTGGCTACCTTGGCGCTGGGCACGGTCTTGCTCAGGGTCAATGCCTGCCACATCTTCTGGTAGCTGTGCTCGCAGTAGGCCTCGACCACCAGCTTTTCCACGGCGACCTGCTGGTTCATCATGCCCAGCTGGAAGGTCGGGATCTCACCCTGACACAGAGGCTCCGGACCATCGTTGCCCACCAGACAGGGCACCTCCACCATGGCATGGGGATCAAAGTTGCTGATAGCACCCTTGTTCTCCACAATGCAGAGCATCCGCTCGTGGGTGTTGTAGGCGATAGCGCGGGCCAGATCCACGATAAAGCTTGCATGGTTGTCGATGCTGAACTCGTCACCGTGGAACTCCCCGGAGGCAGTAATGGCGCGTGCTGCACCGAAGACATTCTTTTCGCGTCCATCGATCACCTCGTTGGCACGGGTGTAGTTGGGATCGCTGTGCTCCACCACATAGTCCGGGAACAGATAGTACTTCAGGTAGGTGTTGGGCAGGCAATCCGGGGTAACAGCCTGCAGGTCTGCCGCCTTGCGGTGGGTCTCCTGCCAGCTGGCATCCATGTGCTGGGTCTCAATGGCCTTCTGGGTCAGGTAACCGTTCTTGCTTACATAATCGATCAGCTGCGGGGTGTAGTCGGTGCCGTCCTTGTCCTTCACGCTGGTCCACCAGCCAAAGTGGTTCAGGCCGTAGTACTTCACGTCCAGGTCCTTGGGGGTCTTGCCCACGATGTAGCTCATGCGGCGCAGGGTGCCCACCGGCATATCGCAGATGTTGATGATCTTGGAGTTGGGCCGCAGCACACGGCAGGCCTCTGCCACGATGGAGGCAGGGTTGGAGTAGTTGAGCATCCAGCAGTTGGGGCTGTACTTTTCCATGTAGTCGATCAGCTGCATGATGTCGGGAATGCTGCGCATGCCATAGGCCATGCCGCCGGGGCCGCAGGTCTCCTGACCCACTACGCCGTGGCGCAGGGGGATTTTTTCGTCCTGCTCACGCATGGGATAGCCGCCGCTGCGGATGTGGGCCATGCAGAAGTCCACGTCGGTAAAGGCTTCCTTGGGGTCGGTGGTGTAGCTGAACGCCACATCCGGAGCCACCTTCTTCATAGCCAGGGCCACAGCATCCGCAATGGTCTTCTGACGCTCCGGGTTGTTGTCATAGAGCTTCAGGCTGCGGATGGGGAACCGATCCAGGCTGTGCATCAGCATCATGACGATGCCCGGCGTGTAGGTACTGCCGCCGCCTGCAATGACGATGGAAAACTTTTTCATGGAATATTACCCTCCCTCTTACTGGATGTTTTGATATGGGTGTTGGAATGCAAGATCTTATTCTTCACCGCTGAGGCCCAGCTCAGCGTCCACTGCCTTGCGGACAGCGTTAACCTTCAGGCCGTAGACCACCTGGACATTCTTGCCCTTGTGGATCACGGCAGAAGCACCGGTCTGGTTTTTCAGCACATCGTCCTGGACCTTGTCGGGATCTGCCAGCTCGGTACGCAGACGGGTGTAGCAGTTGGTGACCTTCAGGATGTTGTCCTTGCCGCCCAGAGCCTCCACGATGACAGCAGCGTCCACGGTGTTGTCTGCAGCAGGGGCAGCAGCGGTGCCGTTATCAGCAGCCACCTTGGCCTTGTACTCAGCCTTGGAGTGGAGCTTCATCTCCATGCCCTCTGCCTCACGGCCCAGGGTGTGGAGGTTCAGCTTCACGATGAGCACCCGGAAGATCACATAGTACAGAGCGAAGTACAGCACGCCCACAGCGATGTAGACAGGCCAGCGGGTCTTGCCAATGCCCAGGGGCAGGTTGTACAGCAGGAAGTCGATGAAGCCGTTGGGGCCGATGGCACGGCAGCCCAGCAGGTTCAGGACCACAAAGCTGGAACCAGCCAGAACGGCATGGACCACAAACAGGATGGGAGCCACGAACAGGAAGCTGAACTCGATGGGCTCGGTAACACCGGCAATAAAGGAAGTGACGGCGGCGGTGATCAGAACGGGCTTGATCTTCTCACGGTTCTCGGGGCGAGCGGTCTGGTACATGGCCAGGCAGGCACCGATCAGACCAAACATCTTGGAGATGCCACGAGCGTCCCAGATGACGGACTGGCTCAGCACGGCAACGGAAGGATCCGCGATCTCAGCGTAGTAGATGTTGCGGGCACCCTCCAGCACCTGACCGCCCACGGTGGCAGTGCCGCCCAGAGAGGTGTACAGGAACGGGGTGTAGACCAGGTGGTGCAGACCGGTGGGGATCAGCAGACGCTCCAGCGTGCCGTAGATGAACAGGCCAAAGTTGCCTGCGCTGCGGATAAAGCCGCCCAGGGCGTTGATGCCAGCCTGTGCATACGGCCACACAAAGGTGAACAGCACTGCCAGCACCACCATGACGGGGATCAGCACGATGAATACGAAACGGGTGCCGCCGTAGATCTGGAACGCGTTGTTGAACTCAGTCTCGCAGAAGCGGTTGTGGATGTAAGCCACCACGATGCCCAGCAGCAGGCCGATGAACACGCCCATATCCAGCACCTGGACACCCAGGACCATGGCCTGGCCGGTGCCGGAAAGGCTGCCCTCCACCAGCATACCACGCATATTCATAAACTTGTTCATGGCGTTGAGGAACACCAGGAAAGCCAGCAGAGAGATAAAGCCTGCCTCAGACTTTTTCTTGTTGGCCAGGCCCACGCTGAGGCCCACGCAGAAGATAACGCCCAGATTGCCCAGGATGGCGTTGAGCGAACCGGACAGCAGCGTGCCGAAGCCGATGGTGACCGGGTTGTTCAGGAACGGCAGCACTGCCTGCAGCCGGACGTTGGTGAACAGGTTGCCCACAGCGATGAGAATACCGGCAATGGGCAGGATCAGAACGGGGATGAACATTGCTTTGGAGAACCGCTGCAATGCATCCATTACCTTATCCTTCATGGGTTGACTCCTTTTCATTTACAATTCCAAAAACCATTCTCCTGGGATGCGTCCATCCCCTGGGACCCGGCCGGGTCTGTGATGTTACTATCTCACAAACCAACGCAAGTGTAAACATTTTTTGAACAAATGAAAACGCGTTACCCAAAACAGTAACGCGTTTCTATTACTTTTGTTTAAGAACCCATGATTTTTTTGTGCGAAGTGCACAGACATTCTTACTTAATGCCGTTTTCCATGCACAGGCGGCGGTATTCGTAGGCGATCAGCTCGATGAGCATCATCACCTGCGGAAAAAAGGTGTTGGGCATGGTGTTCTGGTCGTCCAGCTTCCACTGGTTCTCCACCCGGAACCATAGGTCGGCGTACCGGCCCACGCTGTTCTCCTGCTCGCCGGTAATTGCCACAGTAAACACCCCGTTTTCCCGGGCTGTGCGGATCTTGTCCCGGACCATGGTGGTCTCGCCGGATTTGGAGATGCCAAAAAACAGCCCCATGCGGTCCAGGGTATTTTCAAAAATGCCCACCGAGTCGCCGCCGGTGGCACTGAAGCACAGGATGCCCATGTTCACCAGCTTCTGGGTCAGGTAGGCGGCCACCGTGCCGGAAAACCCGGTACCATAGACAAAGGTCATTTTATCCCGCTGCTCCAGCAGCTTTTCCGCACAGATCTTCAGCTGGGTGTAGGTATTGTAATTCAGCAGAGACTGGGTGCTGAAGCCGTTGAGGAAATCTTCCTCCTCCTGCATGGTCTGATGCGGTGTCTCGGTAAAGGAGCGCAGCTTGTAGCACATATCCACAAAGCCACTGTAATTCATCTTGCGCGCCAGCCGCATAATGGTGGAGGTGGAGGTATAGTTCGCCCGCGCCACCCCGCGCACACCCTCGGTCTGTACCGTGTCCAGATGGTCCAGGATATATTCCAGCACGGTGCGCTCCGTGTCGGTCAGATTTTTTCCCTGCGTGATTTTTTCGATGTTCAAAAAAGCACCCCCTGTGCCGGTTTATCCTGCATCGTTCGTCCGCTCTTTTTCTGCGGTCTTAATGGTATCGTACCGCTTATTCATGTAAACGTCAAGAACAGATTTCCGGACGATAGGATCGTTGCCAACAAGGCTTACTGGCCGGAGTTGCACTGATACCAGAATCTACGGAAGGCAAAGGGCATTACACAAAGCATGTCTCGGAAAGCCACTTGTCTGGACAATGCTGTTGCCGAGAACTTCTTCGGACTGCTCAAGACGGAACTGTTCTATTTAGAAAAATTTGATTCCCTTGACCAGCTGGAAAAGGCCATTGTTGAGTACATTGACTATTACAACAATCGCCGAATCAAATTAAAACTAAACGGCCTGAGCCCTGTGCAGTACAGGATTCAGACCGTTGGGACCGCTTAATTTGATTTTTGTCTAACTTTTGGGGTTCATTTCAAAATTGACAGTGAGCCTTATTTTATGCTTGATTTTTAACGATAATCCGCTACAAAAATCTTATGCTCTCGGTTTTTTAATAGCAGCCTGAGCGGCAGCCAGACGTGCGATAGGCACACGGAAGGGAGAGCAGCTGACGTAGTCCAGGCCGACGTTGTGGCAGAACTCCACGCTCGTGGGGTCGCCGCCGTGCTCGCCGCAGATGCCCAGGCCCAGATCGGGGCGGGTCTCACGGCCGTCCTCTGCTGCCATCTTGACCAGCTCGCCGACGCCGCTCTGATTCACATGCCGGACCGGATCGCTC
>ENA-OQKO01000647-OQKO01000647.1-human-gut-metagenome-genome-assembly--contig:-NODE-647-length-30253-cov-6.023501_pt1 | contig 30253 bp, 24 predicted proteins | sample MGYA00242777_ERZ504796 | MGnify/ENA primary metagenome ERZ504796 (study PRJEB26092, sample SAMD00036404) | human gut metagenome | host: Homo sapiens | study: EMG produced TPA metagenomics assembly of... | reverse complement strand
TTCTTTAGGGCTTCGGTCAACAAGGTTGACTTCCACGACGTCATCCAATTTCATATTTAAACCTCCGATATACTTGATGTTTAAAGCATACCAAGATATCGGAGGTTTATGAAGAACGCTTATTTAACGACCGCTTACGTTTTTGTTATAATGGAAACATCTTGTGAAATGCAGAGGAAAAACAATGGCCAAAAGAAGAAAACAAAATAGAAGCTTGGTGACGCTGATTATTGCCATCGGGTTGGTCCTGCTGAGCTGGACTGCCTTCGGCAAAAAAATCGGCTTGGACGAGTGGCTGAATTCAGGAGATCAGTCCCAGCCTCGTTATGTCGAAAATGACGAGTCTGCTCCGGAAAGACAGCTTGCGGAAAGCGTTTTGAGCGATTCGATCAGACAAAGACTCGGACAAAAAATCGAATGGAACGGACATGGAGCCTTTATTATCAATGATAACAAGACTGATTTGAATGCCGATGTTTCAAGCGCGCCGTATGCGTTCAACAGAAAAGAAACCGGCGCAATGGTCGGTGATGCCTGGCTGAACAAGACGACCAGGCAATACAAGAATCGCAGCGAAACCGGTCAAGGCAGGACCGACTGGCGTCCCCAAGGCTTCAAACAAAAGCTCGATTTGAGCGGTCGCTACTCTCATGCTTATGACAGAGGACACTTGCTGGCTTATGCCTTGGTCGGAGGACTGAGAGGGTTTGACGCATCTGAAGCCAATCCCGACAATATCGCAACGCAAACGGCCTGGGCAAATGAGGCCCAAAGCGCAAATTCGACCGGTCAAAACTACTATGAAGGACTTGTCCGAAAAGCGCTTGATCAAAATGAACAGGTTCGCTATCGCGTTACCGATTTGTTCGAAGAAGGCAATCTGGTTCCTTCCGGGGCGCACATTGAGGCCAAAAGCAAATCGGGCTCGCTTGAATTCAACGTGTTCGTGCCAAACGTTCAAAAGGGCATCGAAATCAATTACCAAACCGGAGACGTCAGCGTCAAATAATCGTTGAAAGCAGCTCGCGTCATAGCGAGTTGCTTTTTTATTGCAATCTGCTCAATAAAAATGATATATTTTGAACAAAGGAGGGGAATATATGGACTTTAAAGAGGCAATTAAGAAACGACACGTCGTGCGCAGATATCGGGATGAAGAGCTTGACTTGGAAACGGTCTCGGCCTTGAAAAGGCGCATCGAAGAAGACAATGAGAAATATCAGGTGCACGTCAAACTGGAAACGGGGGATTCTTCGGCACTGAATTTCGCAGGAAAACTTATTTCTAAAAATGCTGTCAACTATTTCATCATGTCAGGAAAAGAAAGCGCTGATTTGAACGAGCGCTTGGGATATGTCGGAGCAGACCTGATGCTTTATGCCCAAACGCTTGGACTCAATACCTGGTGGATTGGAGGAACGTTCAGCAAAAAAGCCGTCGAAAGAAAAGTTCCCAATCAAAAAGTCATCGGAATCATCGTTGTCGGGTATGGGGCAACCGCTGGGCAACAGCACAGGCAAAAGGATGTCGAAGCAGTCAGTTCATACGAGGGTGAGACACCGGACTGGTTCGTTGCCGGTGTAAATGCAGCGCTGCTTGCACCCACTGCATTTGGCAAACAAAATTTTTCGATCAGCGGAAAAGGTCGAAAAGTCGCTTTGAAATGCGACACCTGCGGAGAAGATCTCGGACTTGTGAAGTATCACTTTGAGCTCGGTGCGGGAAAAGAGAACTTTGAGTGGGAAAAGTCTTTACTAAATTGATGTAAAATAGATAAAATGTTATCAAAAGATAACGGAGAGATTATGGAAGTGAAGCACATAAAATACCTGGCAGTGCTCTTTTCAGCAATGACCGTGCTCCTCGCAGCATGCTGCAAAGACTCTTTTGATTACGGCGTGTTTACCGGTGATGACATAAATCAGCAGAAGAAATACGAGTGTTATGACAGCATAGTGGTTGATCCGAGCAACTTCACAAGCAATCAGGTTGAAACTTTGAAAGCAGACGGCAAAAATGTTTATGCATACCTCAACATCGGTTCGCTTGAAAATGCTCAGCCCTATTATAAAAGTTATAAAGACGTCATGCTTGATCGATATGACGGTTGGCCTGATGAACATTGGGCAGACGTCACCAAGGAAAAATGGCAGCGTCTGGTGGTTCAGGATCGGGCTCGAGTTTATAAAGAACGAGGATTTGAGGGTTTGTTCATTGATAATGCCGATGTTTATTGTCGATATCATATGTCTGAAGTCTATCAGAGTCTGAAGTCGATGCTTGCGTCACTCAAAGAACAGGGGTTCAAGCTGATCGTCAACGGAGGAGACGTCTTTATTTCTGAAACGTTAAAAGACGGCAGTGCCAAAAAGCTTTATGACGGCATCAACCAGGAAGACGTATTCACGACATATGATTTCAACAAGAAAAAATATGTCAGACAAACAAAAAAAGACACGGCTTATTACGAAAGATATCTCAAAAAGGCCAAGGAATCAGGACTTGACGTCTACATCGTCGAATATCGATCCGGCAGGGAACTTTCAAAAAAAATCGACGCATATTGCGAGCGACACGGATATAAATGGTACAATGCCGACAGCATCGAATTGAATTAAAAGAGAAGACCGAAAACATTTTTTATGGTTTCGGTATTTTTTTGCAAAAAAATGCTAATTGCCGCAAATTTGCGGGAATTAGCGCTTAAAAAAGGCGTATGATAAGACTCAAGATGATATTTGATGAACGAAAGGGGGTAAAAACACATGGTCTGGAAAGAAATCAAAGGTTACGAAGGACGCTACATGGTGTCCGATACCGGCAAAATCATGAGCCTGCCAAGAACGATCAAAACGTCAAGAGGCTACAGAACGATTTCCAAAAAAAGAATTCTCAAGTGCAGCAAGCTGAGAAACGGCACCAAAGTAATCCGTCTGGTTGACAAAGACGGCAACAAGAAGAACTATACCGTAGCTCAAGTCGTTGCCAGGACGTTTATCGAAAATGACGATTCTAAGCGAACCTTTGTGCGTCACATCGACGGAAAAGAAGGCAATAACAATGTCAAAAATCTCAAGTGGGACTACCCAGGACGTGCCGCATCCACGGACTACGGATTCAAAAGAAGAAAAAAATCCAAGAATCGAAACACCGGCCCGATTCAAGCATTCAAAAACAACGTCTTCTGCGGCGAATTTCAAACGGCTACGGAAGCGGCACGACATTTCGGCTTCAAGAATACCGTCGGAATCTGTCTTTGTTTGAAGGGAAAGCAGAAGACGGCAGGGGGGATGGAGTGGAGGAGAAAAGAAGAATAAAAATGAAATCATGGAAAGCTATTAAAGATATATTTATTGGAGGAATTAACTATGAAAAAGAAGATTACAGATGAAAACGGAAAAGAATATGTGGAAAAGAAACCATTTTATAAAAAAGGATGCTTTTGGATTCTGGCAGTCATTGCAATAATTATTATCGGTGCCGTTGCCGGTGGCGGAGATGACAGCAGCAGTGATAAATCGTCACGAAGCAGCAATGCTGAAACATCGCATAAAAAAGATGACAGAACTATTTCGAAAAATGCGGAACTGAGAAAGAAGTTTGATGCAATCGTCGTTGGCGATCTGATGAGCAACGGAGATGGCGGGACATCTTTGACCGACGTTGAAAAATCATTGGGCAAGCCCGTTTCCACGTCAACAACCAATCTTCAAAACGTCAAAGTTAAAGATGAAACGTGGACTAAAGACGGTGTGACTGTCACGGTTCAGTTTAATGATGACAAGACGGTTTCAAAAGACATAACCGGTTTCAAATTTACGCGTTCGCCCAAGCTTGACTTGACGGCATTCGATTCAATCGCAGACGGGGCCAATTATGACGATGTCGTCAAGCAATATGGGGAACCTGACAATTTAAATGAAATGAAAATCAGCGGTGAAACGACGCTCAATGCAACGTGGGTCACAGGAACCAAGGGCGGCACGGCAACGTTGACGTTTGAAAATGGAGGGATGACGAGCAAGACGCAGGTTGATTTGAAGTAGGAAATTTGGTTGCGGGTGACAATGCTTTTTCATTAAAATTTAAAAACATTTCCATATTTTAAGTGGCGCAATTACGGTGATAAATAGGTATTTTAAGGGGTTAAAAAAGTATTGTGAAAGTGCTATCATATATTAAAATGAATATTTTATGAGGAGTGGTTGGTATGAGAAAAAACCAAGAACCGTACAACATAGGTTTGGATATTGGCACTAGCTCCATTGGATGGTCAATAATGAATGATAATTTTGATCTGATGAGAGTCAAGGGCAAAAAAGGCATCGGGGTACGATTGTATAACGAAGGACAGTCTGCTGCTGAAAGAAGAATGCATCGGACTGCCAGACGTCGATATGGACGAAGAAAATGGCGTCTAAGGTTGTTGGAAGATTTTTTTGATGAACATATGGCCGAAGTAGACGACACTTTTTTTGCAAGACTTAAAAATTCCAACATATCTCCAAAGGATGATAAAAAATATCGGAAATCATTGCTTTTTCCAAAGTCAAAAGGCGTCACGTACCAAGATGATGGCGAGTTTTACAAAAAATATCCGACAATGTACCATCTGCGCTATGCACTGATGACTGAGCATCGAAAATTTGATCTTAGGGAAATATATTTGGCATTTCACCATATGGTCAAATATCGCGGTAATTTCTTATATGATACCAGCGTCGATTCTTTTGAAGCAAAGAACCTTGATATTAAGGGAAAATTTGATGAGATTAATGATTTGCTCTCGAGTTATACGGATTTTTACGTTGATAACAGCAATGCAGCGCTAGTTGAATCAATTTTGTTGGAAAAAAATACGACCAGAAAAGATAAGTCAAAAAAGATTGCCAAACTTCTTCACGTAGAAGACAAAGAAAAGGTCAAGAATAAAAAAGCCAAAGATTTAGCAACTCAAATCTCTAATGCTGTTTTGGGTTTGAAATGCAATTTTCATCTGATTTTTGAATTGCAACAGAAGTATTCTTTTGATTTGTGTTCGGAAAAAACTGAAGAAAATATTGCAAACTTGTCAGAGGTGCTTGATGAAAATCAAAAGATGTTACTGATGATTTTGAAAGAAATTCAAGATCAAGTAATGCTGAATGCATTCGTTCCGTCGGGAATGAGTTTATCTGAGGCAATGATGCAAAAGTATGATGACTATGGTGAGCAGTTGAAAATATACCACGGGCTCGAACATAGCGTTTCTGATGATTCAGCAGCCGAATTACGTGGTGCGTATCGTGATTATAATGACAATATAGCAAAAAGAGATGAGTTTTATAATAAGCTTAAAAAAATATTATCTGACATGGACAAAGAAAACGTTAATCAAGATGTGTTAGAATCTTGCGGCAAGTTAAAGAAACTCATAGACGAAAACAAGCTTTTTATCAGACAGCGAACGGCAGCAAATGGTGTTTTGCCGCATCAACTGCATCAAATAGAGATGCGTAAAATTATTGATAATCAAAAAGAGTATTACCCTTGGCTTGCTGAGCCGAACCCGAACGAAAAGAGAAGGGTTTACTCGAAGTACAAAATTGAGGAATTGATTGCTTTCAGAATTCCGTATTATGTTGGACCGTTAGTTGATCCCAACAACGCTGACAAAAACAAAGAAGCACGTTTTTCTTGGATGGTTCGCAAAAAGGACGGCGAAATTACTCCATGGAATTTTGATGATAAAGTTGATAGGGCAGAGTCCGCTAACAATTTTATAGAACGGATGAAGAGCAAGGATACTTATCTTCTTGGTGAAGATGTTGTTCCAAAAGAAAGCATGCTTTATCAAGAATATGAAGTTCTGAATGAGTTGAATAATGTAAGAATTAATGACAATGGGTTAAGTGATTCGTTTGAAGATGTCAAGTTAAAACAAGCAATCTATAATGATTTATTTAAAAAGCAAAAAATTGTTAAAATCACAGACTTACAAAATTATCTTGTTCAAAATCATAAATATTTGGTCAAACCAAAAATCAGCGGATTGGCCGATGAAAATCGTTTCTTATCATCTTTGAGCACATATAGCGATTTAAAAATAATTTTTGGTGACAAAGTTGATGACAGGACATATTTTAACGATTTTGAAAAAATGGTGGAATACTCTACGGTATTTGAAGACGGACATGTTTATAATCAAAAGCTTGATGAATTTACCTGGCTTACTAAAGAAGAAAAGCAAAAAATCGGAAAGAAACGTTATCGTGGTTGGGGAAAGTTGTCCAAAAAGTTGTTAACAGGTCTGCGCGACAAAAATAATCATACGATAATGGATAATCTGTGGGAAACCAATCGAAACTTTATGCAGATTCAAACAGCAGATGAATTTCCAAAACAAATTGCCGAAGAAAACGAAAGGCATTTGAAAGGAAGCGTTAGTGACGCAATAAATGACATGTATACGTCTCCGGCCAATAAAAAAGCAATCAGGCAAGTTTTAAAGGTGGTCGACGATATACAAAAAGCAATGGGATACGCACCATCTTCAATTTCATTGGAATTTGCTCGTGAAGACGGGCCGTCCGTAAGGACAGTGTCGAGAGCGAACAGAATGAAGTCCATATATGAAAAGTACGCTTCTGAAGTTAGCGAAGAAGTGATGAAGGATCTGGACGGCGTGATCAAGGATAAGAAAGGCTTGAATGACAGGTTATATCTTTATTTTGAACAACAGGGAAAAGATATGTATTCTGGTCATCCGCTTGATTTCGACAAAGTAATCAGTGGTCAAGAATATGATATTGATCATATTTTGCCTCAAGCTGTCATTAAGGATGATTCGCTTGATAATCGTGTTTTGACGACTAAAGCACTCAATAACGATGTTAAGTCGAAGGGTGTTCCGTGCAAAATGTTTAATGGGATGCATAGTTTTTGGAAGAATTTGTATGACAAAGGGTTTATTTCTCGCAGGAAATTCAATAATTTGACAACTAATCCTGAAAATATTGATAAGTATAAGATGAAGGGGTTTGTAAATCGCCAATTAGTTGAAACGCGGCAAATTATCAAGCTTGTTGCCAACGTTTTAAACGATAAATATCAAAATGACGATGTTGACATTATTGAGGTAAGAGCTGAACTTACGCATGATATCAGAAAGCATTTCAAATTCTATAAAAACAGGAACGTAAATGATTATCATCATGCTTTCGACGCTTATTTGACGAGCTTTGTTGGTCAGTACCTTTTCAAAAAGTATCCAAATCTCAGACCATTATTTGATTATAATGATTTTATGAAGGTGTCGGACAACGTACTCAAGCAACTTCACGGAAATAATTTCTTAGGAGAATTTTTGAATAAATCAGGTGATATCATCAGTACTGATGGAAATTTCGTTCTCAATAAAGAAGAAATGATTAATAAGCTGAATAAGGCTTATGCGTTTAAGAAGATGCTGGTCACGAAAGAGGTGGGACAGCGTACGGGGGCAATGTTTGATGAAACTATTTATTCGGCAAAGAGCGGCAAAACTTTGATTAAATTAAAGAAAGATAGAGATACAAGCATATACGGTGGTCATAGTGGCAATAAAGATGCTTATATGGTTATTGTATATACAGGTAAAGGTTATAAGGTGATAGGCATTCCCGTAAGATATGCCGAAAGGTTGGATTCGCTTCGAAAGAACGATGTTGACGTCTTTAACGATATGTTAAACAGGTTAATTGAATCAAAATTTGGTAAAAAATCTAAAAACAAGCAGTTTAGGATTGTTATTGATAAGGTTTTATATAATCAGTTAATTCAAGACGGAAATCTATTATTTACGTTAGGGAGTGCTGCTTATCAACATAATTTTAGACAACTTTTTTTGGATAAAAGAGCTCTTGAAATTCTTGATAAGGTTGCAACCCCAAAACCGACAGACGATGATTTAATTATGGTGTATGATCAGATTTTAGAAAGAGTCGACAAATACTTTGAATTGTACGATAACGGTGGTTGCAGAGAGGCGCTTCACAAAGGTCGAGAATTATTTTGCAAGTTGCCGGTTTCAAAAAGAAACGAAAAAGACGTAACTAAGAGGAATATGATATACACGATATTGGATGGGTTACACGCAAACGGAAAAATTGTTAGTTGTTTAGAGATTGGGAAGAAAGGTCCATTTGGTCAGATGCAGAAAAAAACAGGAATTAATTTGTCTGAAAATGCCAAACTCATCTATCAATCACCAACAGGACTATTTGAACGAGTCGTATGTTTGAAAGATCTATAAAAATATAATTAAAATTAAAAGCTTGCAATTTGAATTTATTTGCAAGCTTTTTTTATGAACAAAAAAGACGAGCAACAATGCTCGCCTGTCAATATGTACTGTCCACAAAACGTGGATCAAAAGTAGAAGCTTGACTTTAAGTCTTGCTTGATTTCAACTTCTGGATGTCATATCAATGATGTTTTACGTTGGGAGCTACCCAACAATTAAATTATATATCCGTTTTAAAATTTTAGCAAGTGTTTTAAGGAGGGATTTTAATGAGTTGGAGAACCGTAGTGATAACTCAGCATGCTAAGTTATCTTATTCTGGTAGGATGATGATCGTTCAAACCGACAGCAAGATTCATTCTATACCGATAGAAGATATTTCAGTACTGATGATAGCTACTACTCAAGCGGTGATAACAAGCGCATTGGTAGCTAAATTATCTCAAAATCAGTCTAAAATAATTTTTGTTGACAACCATTATCTGCCAGTAAGCGAGACGTGTTGTTATTATTCATCTTCCAGGACTTTAGAATCTTTGAGGAAGCAATTTGAATGGGATGAGTATAGAAAAGAAAATTTATGGACACATATTGTTGCCGGAAAAATTTCAAATCAAATAAGCGTGATAGAGTCGTTGGGAATAAATACGGACGATTTGGAGAAAGAAGCGGATAAATTAGAATTTGGTGATGCAACTAATCGCGAGGCGGTTGTTGCTAGAAAGTATTTTGAACTATTGTTTGGAAGTGGATTTAAAAGAAGAAGCGATGATGAGGAAGAGTGTGTGAATGCAGCGTTAAATTATGGATATTCGATAATTTTGTCATCTTTTTCCCGTGCAATCGTGGCAAATGGATGTTTGACGCATATTGGCATTCATCATTCAAATAATCAAAACGAATATAACTTGGCATCAGATTTGATGGAACCTTTCAGGCCGATAATAGATTTGTATGTAGCTGTACAAAACTTTACTGAATTTTCGCGTTCAATAAGAATGAGCCTAATAAACTTGCTTAATCAGGAAATACAGTTGAATGGACAAAAAATGAGGATCAGCACTGCGATAGAAAAGCACGTTTCTAATTGCATAAGGTTTTTGAATGGTGATTTGGATAATATAGAAATTGAGGTGGATTTTACGGATGAGGTACAGAGTTATGAGATTAATGGTCATGTTTGACTTGCCGGTAGAAACTTCGGAACAACGACGTGAATACAGAAAATTCAGAAAAAGTCTGATAAATGAAGGCTTTTGCATGATACAGTATTCTGTTTATGTTCGCGTATGCACCACAAGGCAGGCGGCAACGCTTCTTGAAAATCGCATCAAGGCCTTTATTCCAGACGAAGAAGGCGGGGTAATTCAAACGTTGATTCTGACCGAAAAACAGTATGGTGATATGCACTTTCTGTTGGGAAAAGAAAAAGATGATATCAGAAATTCATCTGAAAGGACGATTTTTATATGAAAATAGCATATGTGACACATGATTCGCTAGACATTGAAAGCGGGAAAGTAACCGCAATTTGTACTGCCAGCAAAAGCGTATATTTGGAAATCATTCGTAGTTTTAACAATGCTGACGATAAGCTGTTTTTATGCAGTGATGATTATAAAGAAATGGAATTGAAGGACGGGATTGACTGGGAAGGGGATGTTATGGAAATAGATGTGGGCAAAAAATATCTCAATGAGCTTCTAAAAAAATCTGTTGAATTCATGCCTGACGAATTGAGAAAACAAGTTTACGAATTGGAGAGACAAACTGCAACGGCATTACAGGATTCAATATATATGTTTGACCTGCCGCTTATCGTATCAATGGATAACGATCTCAAAAAAACATTAAAAAATTATCATTTTTCTGTAGATTCCAGTATAGCATATGATCCGTGTGCTATAATTGAAACTGACATAAAGATTCATGCTGAATGCGCGTTAAAAAAAGCTATTGGCGTTAGCGGGTTAGCTACCTATCTAACACCTGAAGAATTCAATTATATCAAGGATTTAGTGAAGGAAATGGATGTCCCTTTACTGATGATTGATTACAATGTTTCTGGTTGGAAAAGTTATTTCGATAATTGCAACGTGATGTATATTGACGAGGACTTCATTGATTGGCATTAACTAAAATTAACTGTTGATTAAAAAGAGACAGTTTCAGCTGGATGTCATATCAATGATGTTATGAACCCATGACAGCACCGCATTCATAGCAGATGTGTTTCAGCTGGATGTCATATCAATGATGTTATGAACCCGTCTTCTGCAGCATGGCAACCTGGTTTGGTTTCAGCTGGATGTCATATCAATGATGTTATGAACTGTGTCGCCTTGACCACTTTATGTTACCTTGTTTCAGCTGGATGTCATATCAATGATGTTATGAACAAAAGACATCCTCTAGGAGGATGTCCGCTTGTTTCAGCTGGATGTCATATCAATGATGTTATGAACTGCGCTGATAGTACTTCTCAAGGCTTTCGTGTTTCAGCTGGATGTCATATCAATGATGTTATGAACGATTGCTGGCCATGATGCCCGTGTGCTGCTGTTTCAGCTGGATGTCATATCAATGATGTTATGAACTACTGACAAACAGTTGGAAAAGGTCTACCGGTTTCAGCTGGATGTCATATCAATGATGTTATGAACGAATTGCAAAGCTTTGCTACCCGTGACGGGGTTTCAGCTGGATGTCATATCAATGATGTTATGAACATCAGTTTCACATTCTAAATCAAGGTCTGAGTTTCAGCTGGATGTCATATCAATGATGTTATGAACGATTCAGCAATGCTATACCTATCAGCAATCGTTTCAGCTGGATGTCATATCAATGATGTTATGAACTTTGTAAGGTTGATTGAGACCTTAACCTTAGTTTCAGCTGGATGTCATATCAATGATGTTATGAACCTTGCTTGCTCAAGCAGCTCTCCACGGTGTGTTTCAGCTGGATGTCATATCAATGATGTTATGAACTAAGTCTTGACTGTATCTGTTGTTAAAATAGTTTCAGCTGGATGTCATATCAATGATGTTATGAACATTAAGATCATTTAACCCACAACTACCGTAGTTTCAGCTGGATGTCATATCAATGATGTTATGAACGATATCCAAATGTTGACTGACCGTAAACTTGTTTCAGCTGGATGTCATATCAATGATGTTATGAACAAGGCATGAGCACGCAACATATTTGGTGTCGTTTCAGCTGGATGTCATATCAATGATGTTATGAACTTGACGGGTCGATGTAGTCGAGCAACGGCAGTTTCAGCTGGATGTCATATCAATGATGTTATGAACATAAATCCACCGATGAATCGGCCACCTCTTGTTTCAGCTGGATGTCATATCAATGATGTTATGAACCCGGCAGTGCGGCGAACGGACTGACGGACTGTTTCAGCTGGATGTCATATCAATGATGTTATGAACCATTGAAGGATCGAGACATCTTCGTAACGAGTTTCAGCTGGATGTCATATCAATGATGTTATGAACGCAATCTCACGCAGTTGCCACGATTCCATAGTTTCAGCTGGATGTCATATCAATGATGTTATGAACCTTAGGTGAATCTGGATTACTCCCGTATGCACGGTTTCAGTTGGATGTTATATAAATGATGTCACAAAATGTGTAAATTAAGAAGCGACCAGTTATCAAATGATAATCGGTCGCTCTTTCTTATGTTCTATCATTAGCCTCATCCCCCAAACGCCCCCTCAAATCCTTCCCGACTGACGAACCCATAGGATTCAAGCGTCGTCTTGTCGTTTGAAAGGGCTAAGATTGCCTGTTTCAACGCATCCGTCTCCTCTTTTTCAACGTTGATTGTTTTTGCCAAACGCAGTATGACAACGCAGCCCAGTGCGAACCTGTTCGTTGTCGTCTCTGTATTTTTCATGCGAAAAAGATATTTGGAATATGATTGGGGCGTTACGGGCCTTGTTTCGATTTTGATATCGATCAGGTTGCCGTTGTGACAGCAGCAGTTGCGGTAAAGCGCGATGCAGTCCATCCAACTGATGAGCTCGTTTGCGCTGCAGTCATATATGGATGCGATTTCTTTGCGGTTGCGCTTGCTCATGAGCTTATAGATGTGGATCAGTTCACCGAGCGAAATGTGTTGCGAAAGCTCGAGAAGAGACTGTTTTTCTGGCTTGTCGCTTTTTGAAAGGTGAGTGATGGTGTTGATGAGCTGTTTTTGTTCCTGCTCAATGATTTTTCTGTCGACGGCATCGTATTTCAGGTATTTGTTAGGACCGTCAGTCTGGCACCAGGAAAAAATGTCCTGGTAGCAAAGCGGACCGTATTTTTCGACAAGATGTGAGGTGATTTTTGTATTAAAGTCGATTTCAAGTTCTTGAATGATCGAGAAAACAGCCTGACGCAATTTTTTGTCAAGCCTGATTCGATTATGGACGTCTTGAAACGTGCAGCCGAATTGGCAAAGAGGTTTGGCATAGCTGATGAAACGATATGTACCAAGATGATCGATGATTGTTTGCTGCTTTTTGGTTGGTCCAAAATCATTGATGTTGAGCTTTTTGATCAGGTCTGATTTCGCCACGGCTGCGCACTCCTTTGCATAAAAAAACCCTGCGCTCGGCCGTAGCCTTCGAAGCAGGGGGGTTGAAACTTATCTCTTTAACCATATGATAACACCTGAAGCGTGTTTTCGCAATTGCGAGACTTATTAATTGCCAAATATGCTCATTCTTGTTACGATAGCGATGAAGAAAGGGCTTACAAGAAATGGAGTGGCATATATGGGAAAATTGACGAGCAGGGTAGAGAAGCTGTACAGGATTTTCAGCAAAGCAGCCGGACTGTTTGCAGGGTTGCGTGCGGTACTGTATTTTGTCGGAAGAAGAAAAAGAAAGTAGTTTTTGGAAGCGGTCAGGCAATCTGATCGCTTTTTTTTGCAAGCAATGATCTTCTTTTCGCCGTGCATACGGATTCTTAAAAGAAAACAAGGGTGGAAACTTCTCATTTTAAAAGTGATACCATGGAAAATATTAAAAAATGGGGATTTTGGATCTTCATGTCAAAACCCCGTTACATAATGAGGGTGGACTTTTGATGGCTGAGTTATTTTCTGAATTGGAACAAATCGATAATTTGGAAGATTTCAAGGTATATAGGAGCAAATTGATCAAAAAAAGCGCTTTTTGGAAGCAAAGGGTGCTGTTGCTGAAGAAAAAAGGGGGATACAAGTCAAATAAGGATCTGGCTGAGGCTTGCTGCGTGACGGTTCCGACCGTCAGAAACTGGCTGGCGGGGATAGTTCCGCGATCGCGCGATAATTTTATCAAAATCGGGTTTGCGGAAAAAAGCGATCTTGAGCAGATGGACAATCTTTTGCAAAGATACGGATATCAGGCGCTGTACTCCAAGAATTACGAGGATGCGGTCTATAAATTCGTATTGCAAAACAAAGACAGGCTTCCTGAATGCGGGTATTGTTATTGTCGAAAAATTATTGAAATGATCAAGGATGATGTCGAAAACGAGCAGGATGCAATGAACGTTCCGACGACCAATTTGGACGAAAGACTTGACGGCATGAGAGATGTTCCTGAATTGACGACGTTCATATGTGAAAATGCAGAGATTTTCAAAAGTCGCTATTCTGCTTTTTATGACTATGTAAAATTTTTTGTTTCGGAAAACAGACTTAACGAAGGCAGCAAGGACACGATCAACAAGCTGGCCGAGATTCAGGGGTGGACTTCATCAATGAAACAGGCGATTTATGATATCAAAAACGAATGCTGGTTTCCGACCAGACTCAAGGTGATTTCAATCGGAGTACATTTGAACATGACGATTGAAGAACTCAATCACATGCTTTATTTGACCAAGATGGGGCCGCTTTGCCAACAGTCTCCGTTTGAATCGGTAATTATTTTTTCATTGAGGGATGCGGCGTTAAACGACATGATTCACCGGGATGGCGGGATTGAACTGTGTCTTTCAGTGCGCAATCTTTTGGAAAGATTCGATGATTTTGACTTCATCAGCGATTTTATGAATGATTTGCCGACAGAAGACGATCAGGGCTGAAAATGAATGAAAAGAGAAAAGTGTTTTAGCTGCCGTTGAAAAAGCCATCGGTAACGACTGGCATTTCAAAAAGCTGATGCCGCTTGCCAGGGGGACTTTCGGCAACGTCTATGAGTTGGCAAAAAATAATCCGATGATCGGTCCGGATTATCGAGCGGTCAAAATCGTTCAAACGTCAAAAAAACGGCTGAATCGTGTCAAAGAAGAACTTAAACATCTCAACCGGACACGCGACAATCAAAATATCGTTTCCTACATTGATTATGGCACGGTTCACGTCGGAGAAACTTTGGCGATGTGGTTTGTGATGGAAAAGTATGTGCCATTGCCGGAGTATGGAGCAGACCGTGCATTTAGCGAAAAAGACGTCTTGAGAATCGGAATTGACGTCAGTCATGCTCTTGAAGCATGCGAGCGGGAAAAGATCATTCATTGTGATGTCAAGCCGAGCAATATTTTTGTGAAATCCAGTAAAGAAGCCGTTTATCTGTTGGGGGATTTCAGCATTTCTTTGGATGATTCTCAAAAAAAGATTGCCAACGAGTATTCAATCGGATACGGTTCTCCGGAACAGCTGAAAAAAATTGATGAACCGTTATCCAACCGTTCGGATATCTATTCTTTGGGAATGACGCTTTTTGTTTTAGCAAACGATAAAAAATTTTCGGATCATCGCGATGAATTGCCGGAAATTGAAAGAGTCAGTGCTGAGCTGAATGCGATATTGAAGAAAGCGTGCAGCTGTTATCCTGGAAATCGCTATCAGAGCGCAACGGAACTCAGAAAAGAACTCTTGAAATTAATGATAACGAAATATTATTGAAAGGTCGCAGCAGGTGGCCTTTTTTTATGACAAAAAAGCGCCGATTCTAGTCGGCGCCTGGTGCTGTACGGATTATTCTGCTGATTTTTGATCCTGTTCAAGGTATTCGATCATTTCGTCAAATGATTCTTTGGCATCCGCATACCCGCTTTCGTACAAGTCCTTGAGTTTTTTGACGTTATGCTCAAGCCGTCCGACCTTGACGGGTTCTTTTGGAGCAATGCAAAAGATTTGTTTTGATTTCTCCATTTTCTGCAATTCTTCTGCCTGCTTGTTGTAGGCTTCAGGCCTGCCGTTGACCTGCTTGACGAAATCGGGGTATTGCTTGAAGTTCATTGCAATTGCTTTTTCCATTGCCTTGCTACCAGGCTTTTTGCGATATTCGCGGTTGCGGGTTCTGACCACGACGATTTTGTCGAAGCCCAATTCTTGTGCAAGATCGACCGGAACGGAGTCTGAGATTCCGCCATCAAGACAAAGACCTTGAGATGTTTCATGGGGTTCCGAAATGATCGGCATTGAAGATGAGGCTTCAAGGGCATCCGTCAGCTCTTTTCCGACCGGCGGTTTGTGAAATTCGACGCGCTTGCCGTCTTTTAGTCTGGTGGCCACGATTACGAAGTCCGTATCGGACAGATTGTAGGCATTTTCATCGTAGTTGTGCCATGAAATTCCATGATCCGTAAACAGATAGTCAAGATTGATGATGCTTTTGCCTTTTAAAAGATTTTTGACAGAAATATAGTCGCGATCGTTGCGGTATTCGGTATTGATTTCAAATGTTCTTCCGTATTGTTTGGAAACATAGTTTGCTCCGGCAAGAGATCCCGCTGAAACGCCGATGACGCAGTTAAATTGAATGTCGCGATCCAAAAAATAGTCAAGGACGCCGGACGTATAGCACCCGCGCATGGCTCCGCCTTCTAAGACAAGTGCCGCATTATAATACATGGATTCTCATCCCTTCATATAGTAACAAAATTAGTTTATACAAATTCAGTATAACATCATCAGGAAGATTTTTCTCGTTACAAATTAGCGATAAGCGACAAAGTGCAAAAAGTGATCTACTGTGCTAAAATCGTATAAGTGAGTTTTAAATGAAAGGAAGGGTATGAGTGGGACTCGATAAAAAAGCCATGTTTGAAAAACTGCTTGAACAAATCAAGTGGCAAGACGACAGGGAAGTTTTTTCCGATGCGCTGATCGAAAAAGTCGAAGTGCATACGAAGTCGAAGCGTTGGGACTTTTATTTGGAAACAAACGACATCTTGCCGTTTCAAACATTTGCAAAACTTAATCAGCTTGTCGAGACGTCTTTCAGGCCGATTTGCAAGACAAGACTGCATTTTACGACGAGAAATCCTGTAATGAATGACGAAAAATTGGTTTCGTATTGGGCATATGCCGTTGAAACGAGCGGAAAAGCAAACGGTTTTACCCAAAATCTCTTGCAAAATTCTCCGGAACTTGATCACGGAGAGGTCAAACTGTTGGCTGAAAATACGGTCTTGCGCGATTTTTTGAAGCGCAACGTTTTGGAAAAAATTGAAGCGTCTTATCAGGATGCCGGTTTTCCAAGATTCACGATCAAACCCTATGTTGATGAAAAAGCGATTGAAGAAAAGCGGGAGGCCATGCAGCAAAAGCATGCCGAAAACGATGCGGAGCTGGCCAGAAAAGCTTATGAGCAGATCAAAATTTCGAATGAGCAAAAGGCCAAGCAGCCAAAAAACGTGAAGAAGCAAGAAGAACTTCCGCCTGTTGAAGGGCCGGTGATGGTCGGCAAGAAGATTTCGGAAGAAACCGAGATCAGACCGATGAAGACGATCGTAGAAGAAGAGCGCATTGTGGTCGTCCAAGGCTATGTCTTTGATTCCGAGGTGCGCGAACTGCGCTCCGGCAGAAAAATTCTGACGTTTAAGATTACCGATTATACTTCTTCGTTTGCCGTCAAAAAGTTTTCGAACAATGCCAAAGATGAAGCGATGTTTGATGCCGTCAAAGTCGGCCAATGGGTCAAAGTCAAAGGAAACGTCCAAGAAGACAGCTACATGAGAGATCTTGTCATCAATGCCTATGACATCAATGAAGTCAAGCATGAAGGACGAAAGGATACGGCTCCTGAAGATGAAAAGCGCGTTGAGCTTCATCTGCACTCCAACATGAGCATGATGGATGCGACGAATTCGATTTCGGACTTTGTCGCACAAGCTGCCAAGTGGGGGCAAAAAGCGATTGCGATTACCGATCACAGCACGCTGCAGGCCTTTCCGGAAGCACATTCGGCAGGACAGAAAAACGGTGTCAAGATTTTGTACGGCGTTGAGGCAAACGTTGTTGAAGACAGTCAGCCGATTGCGTACAACGAAGCGCATGAAGAATTGAAGCATGCGACTTACGTCGTGTTCGATACGGAAACGACGGGGCTGTCGGCTCAGTACAACAAGGTCATCGAATTGGCCGCGGTCAAGATGAAAGACGGCGAAAAAATCGAAGAATTTGAAGAATTTATCGATCCGGGCCATCCGCTTTCGCAAACGACGATCAATCTGACGCACATTACGGATGCGATGGTTCGCGGTTCAAAAACGGAAGAAGAAGTTTTCAAACTCTTCCGTGAATTTTGCAAGGGATGCATCATCGTCGGACACAATGCCACGTTTGACGTCGACTTCATGAATACCGGCTATCTTCGCCATGGCATGCCTGAGATTAAAGAACCGTGGGTCGATACGCTGCCTTTGGCAAGAATTTTGTATTCGGACATGAAACGCTTTACGCTCGATACGTTGGCCAAGCGGCTCAAAGTTGATTTGGAACATCACCACCGGGCTATTTATGATGCCGAAGCGACCGGCTATATTTTTTACAAGATGCTTGCTGACGCGCGCGAACAGTTCGACATTTTGTATCATGACGATTTTAACAAGCACATGGTTCAGCCGGATACGTACAAACAGCAGCACCCGTTTCATGCGATCGTTTTGGCTAAAACGCAGGACGGGCTGAAAAATCTTTTCAAGCTGGCATCAGATTCGATGGTCAATCACTTTTACCGCGTTGCCAGGGTTCCTCGCTCAGTGCTTGAAAAATACCGTGAAGGACTTTTGGTCGGTTCCGGCTGTGCCGACGGCGAAGTTTTCACGGCCATGATGCAAAAAGGCTATGAAACGGCTAAAGCCAAGGCCAAAAATTATGATTATCTGGAGATTCAGCCAAAGGCACTGTATGCACCGCTTTTGGAGCGCGAACTCGTCAAGGATGAAGAAGAGCTTGAAGACATCATCAAAAATATGGTGAAATTGGCTGAAGAACTCGACAAGCCGATCGTTGCAAGCGGAGACGTGCATTTCATGAACAAGGAAGATGCGGTTTATCGCAAGATTCTGATTCATTCCCAAGGCGGCGCAAATCCGCTCAACCGCTTGAAGAACCTTCCTGACGCGCACTTCAGAACGACGGATGAGATGCTTGACGAATTTGCCTTTCTCGGACCTGAACTGGCTAAAAAGGTCGTTGTCGATGATCCGAACAAGGTTGCGGCAATGTGTGACGAAATCACGCCCGTCAAGGATAAGCTGTACACGCCGAAAATGCCGGGGGCAGAAGACGATATTCGCAACTTGACGATGAATAAGGCGCACGAGCTTTATGGAGATCCGTTGCCTGAAATCGTTCAGGCAAGACTTGACAAAGAATTGAAGTCCGTTATCGGCAACGGCTTTTCCGTAATTTATCTGATCGCGCAAAAGCTCGTTTTCAAGTCCAACAAAGACGGATATCTGGTCGGTTCTCGTGGGTCCGTCGGTTCAAGCCTGGTGGCAACGATGACCGGAATCACCGAGGTCAATCCTCTTCCGCCGCATTATCGTTGTCCTGAGTGCAAATACTCTGAATTTTTCACGAAAGGCGAATACGGCAGCGGCTACGATCTCCCTGATAAAAAGTGCCCCAAGTGCCAAACGCAGCTCGTCAAGGACGGACAGGAAATCCCGTTTGAAACGTTCCTTGGATTCAAAGGCAACAAGGTCCCTGATATCGATTTGAACTTTTCCGGCGACTATCAGCCGGTTGCACACAACTACACGAAGGTTCTGTTCGGAGAAAACAACGTGTTCCGTGCCGGAACGATCGGTACCGTTGCCGACAAGACGGCGTACGGTTATGTCAAAGCGTACGAACGCGACAACGAACTGACGCTGAGGTCTGCCGAAGTCGATCGCCTGGCCAAGGGAGCAACGGGCGTCAAACGCACGACCGGACAGCACCCGGCCGGAATTCTGGTTGTTCCAGACTACATGGATATTTATGATTTCACGCCGATTCAGTATCCGGCAGACGACGTCAATGCGGCCTGGCGCACGACTCACTTTGATTTCCACTCGATTCACGACAATATTTTGAAGCTCGACTGTCTTGGTCACGATGATCCGACGATGATTCGCATGCTGCAGGATCTTTCGGGAATTGAACCAAAGACGATCCCGACTGATGACCCCGGTGTGATGGCGCTGTTTTCCGGAACGGAGATTTTGGGCGTCACGGAAGAACAGATTCAATCGAAAACGGGAACGCTCGGCATTCCGGAATTCGGAACGAGGTTCGTTCGCGGAATGCTTGAAGAAACGAAGCCAAAGACGTTTGCCGAACTGCTCAAGATTTCCGGTCTGTCTCACGGGACTGACGTTTGGCTCGGAAACGCCGAAGAACTGATTCAAAACAAGACGGTGACGATGCCTGAAGTTATCGGATGTCGTGACGATATCATGATGGATCTGATTCACATGGGCGTTGAAAGCGATCTGGCCTTCAAAATCATGGAACACGTGCGTAAGGGACGCGGCATTCCGGATGAGTGGCAAGAAGAGATGCACAAGGCAAACGTTCCCGAATGGTACATCGGCGCCTGCCTGAAAATCAAGTACATGTTCCCTAAGGCACATGCTGCTGCTTACGTTTTGATGGCGCTGCGCATTGCATATTTCAAAGTCTACTACCCGCTGATCTACTATTCTGCATATTTTTCCGTGCGTGCCGATGATTTTGATCTGGTCGCAATGGCCAACGGCAAGGAATCCGTCAAGGCTCGCATGAAAGAAATCAATGAAAAAGGCAATGATGCTTCAGCTAAGGAAAAGAACCTGTTGACCGTGCTTGAGCTTGCAAACGAAATGCTCGAACGCGGCTTTGAGTTCAAGATGGTCGACATCAAGCGTTCGGATGCTTCGGACTGGCTGATTGAAGGAAATACGCTCCTAGCACCGTTTTCGGCAATTCCGGGTCTCGGGTTGAACGTTGCCAAGCAAATCGTTGCGGCAAGAGAAGAGCGCGAGTTCATTTCCAAACAGGATCTGAAAGAGCGCGGAAAGGTTTCGCAATCATTGATTGATTTCATGACGGAAAACCATGTTTTGGACGGATTGTCGGATGAAAACCAGCTGTCGCTTTTCGACATGCTTGGCTAAATGCACTGCATTTACATTCATTTTCATACGAAACTTGAAAATGTCGTCCCGGTATGCTACAATAACATTGTTTTTGATACTCGTTAGGGAGTGAGCAGAGATGCTCGCTCTTTTTATTGGAACGGGTTCTATTGGATGAAAAGATGCGAGGAGGAAAATTTTGAGCAGCGTTGTTGAAACAGTGACGGAATTAGTCACTCCTATATTGGATGAACGTCACTTTGAATTAGTTGATGCGGAATTCGTGAAAGAAGGCAAAAGCTGGTATTTGCGAATTTATATCGATAAGCCCGGTGGAATCAATATTGAGGAGTGTGCGCTTGTCAGCGATTTGCTCGGCGAAAAGCTTGACGACTGCGACCCGGATCCGATTCCTCAGGCATACTTTTTGGAAGTTTCCTCACCTGGTGCTGAGCGTCCTTTGAAAAAAGAACGCGATTATGAGCGCGCGTTGAATTCTTATATTCATGTTTCGCTGTATCAGCCGTTGGAGGGCAATAAGGTTTATGAAGGCACAATGGTTGACTTGAAGCCGGATGAACTGACGCTGGAATACATGGACAAGACTCGTCAAAAGACGATTGTGATTCCGCGCAAGCAGATTGCACAGGCGCGTTTGGCAATCAAATTTTAATAATAAGGAGCACAGAAAAAAATGAGTAAGGAATTGCTTAATGCATTGGATGCACTTGAAACTGAAAAGGGCATCAAAAAAGAAGTCATCATCGATGCTTTGGAACAGGCACTTGTTTCCGCCTACAAGAAAAACTACGGTCAGGCACAAAACGTCAAAGTGACGTTTGATGCAAGACGTGGCGACATCAAGGTTTTTGCCGTTAAGGAAGTCGTCAACGAAGTTTTGGATTCATGCCTTGAAGTCAGCCTGTCTGATGCTCTTGAAATCAACAGAGCCTATGAAATCGGCGACACGATTGATTTTGAAGTTACTCCGCGTGATTTTGGCCGAATTGCGGCTCAAACTGCTAAGCAGGTCATCATGCAGCGCGTGCGTGAAGAAGAGCGTCAAATGATTTATAATCAATATAGCCGTTATGAAAATGAAATCATGACCGGTGAAGTTGAACGTCGCGACAGCCGTTACGTTTATGTCAACCTCGGCAACGTTGAAGCCGTTCTTTCGAAGCGCGATCAGGTTCCTGGCGAAGTTTACAATTCACATGATCGCATCAAAGTTTACGTGTACAAGGTTGTTGATCCAAACGAAAATCAAAATGCCGAACAAAATGAAGAAGAAGGCAAAAAGAAGCGTCGCAACCGAGGACCTCAAGTTTACGTAAGTCGTTCTCATCCTGATTTGTTGAAGCGCATGTTTGAAAATGAAGTTCCGGAAATTTTTGACGGAACCGTTGAAATCAAGTCGATTGCGCGTGAAGCGGGCGATCGTGCCAAAATTGCCGTTTGCTCCGATCAAGAAGGAATCGATCCGATCGGAACCTGCGTTGGCCCGCGCGGAGAACGCGTCAAGGCAATCGTTGAAGAATTAAACGGAGAGAAGATGGACATCGTCGAATGGAGCGAAGATCCGTCCGAATATATCAAGGCTGCCTTGAAACCGGCCGAAATTCTTGAAGTTCGCTTCGACAGAGACGACGATCATGCATGCACGGTCGTCGTCCCTGACACGCAATTATCGCTTGCAATCGGCAAGCGTGGCCAAAATGCCCGCCTTGCAGCTCATTTGACGGGCTACAAGATTGACATCAAGTCCGAATCAAACATGGAAGAGCTTGATCGTCAGTCTGAAGAAGAACCTGAGGAAAATTTTGAATTGCCTGAAACAGAAGATGTTGAAACGGAAGATGCCATCAGCATTGAAGACATTGAGGCAGATAACGAATAAAGGAGGTTTTTTAAATGGCACAGCGTAAAATACCGATGCGAAAAGACATCGTTACCGGAGAAATGAAGCCAAAAAAAGAACTCGTTCGTGTTGTCAAGAATAAAGAAAATGAAGTTTCAATCGATCCGACCGGAAAGAAGGCCGGACGCGGAGCATATATTCATTTAGACGTCAAAACAGCCGAGAAAGCAAAAAAGGACCGCACCTTCGACAAGGCATTCGGGCTCAAAATCGACGATGCCTTTTACGATGAGCTGGTTGCTTACGTTGATCACCAGGCAGCCCGCGCGGAATTGTTCGGAAATGGAAAATAGACAAAAAGTTTTGCAATCATTGGGCCTTGCTCGTCGGGCAAAAAAACTGACGACGGGCATTGACCTTGTTATTGACCAAGTTCGACTTGGAAAGGCGTACCTTGTTTTTTGCGCAAATGATGCAGGACAAAGTACGAAAAAGAAAATTACTGATAAATGCAATAGTTACAACGTCACGTGCTCGCTCGAATTCACAAGGGATGAACTCAGTGCGGCAATAGGATCGAAACGCTCGATAATTGCAGTGACGGACGCAGGCTTTGCTAAGAAATTCAAGCAACTGCTGTCTCTTTGATTCGTGTATTTCTCGAATCAAGAGTCTTGACAGGCCTGATTTTACGAGAATGGAGCGATGTCGATGAGTAAAAAAAGAATTTATGAATTAGCAAAAGAACTCAATGTTTCCAGCAAGGAAGTCATTGCGGCAGCCAAAAAGAAGGGAATTGAAGTTGGCAATCACATGTCGACGATTGGAGAAAACGAAGAGCGGCAGGTAAGGGCTGCTTTTGCTCCAAAGAAAGCCCCTGTTGAGAAAAAGGCGGCTGCCTTTAAGGCTGAAAAACCGGCCAAAGAGCATAAAAGGGAAAGTGAAAAGGTCGGAAAGAAGCCTTCTGACAAGCGATCAACCGAAAAAAAGCAGGCTGTTCGCCCTGATCAGGGAAAGACCAACCGTGATCAAAAGTCAGTGAATAGAATCAACGAAAGGCATTCTGGTAACCACATGGATAAAAATAAAAACAACAACAATCGCAGGAGCAACCAAAGAGAAGGACAAAGCAACGATCGTTTCGGTGGAAACGACAACAAAAAGGGCAAGTTCAACAAGAAGAACAATCGCAAAAACAACAAGCGCAATAATCGCAATCAACGCGACAATAATAAGAAGAACGCCGTTCCGCAACGCAAGAACAAGCCGTTGCCGGAAACTTTGGTTTATACGGTCGGCATGAACGTTGCCGATATCGCAAAGAAGATCCACCGCGAACCGGCAGAAATCATCAAGAAGCTCTTTATGATGGGCGTGATGGTCAACCAAAACCAATCGCTTGACAAAGATACGATTGAAATTCTTGCAGCCGATTATGGCATCAAGGCTGAAGAAAAAGTTGAAGTTGACGTAGCCGACATCGACAAGTTCTTTGAAGAAGAAGCAAACAATACGAAACACTCCGCACCGCGTCCACCAGTCGTAACGATTATGGGACACGTTGATCACGGCAAAACGACGCTTCTTGACAAATTGCGTCATACGAACGTCACTGCCGGTGAAGCAGGCGGAATTACGCAGCATATCGGTGCTTATCAGGTAAGACACAATGACAAGATCATTACGTTCCTTGATACGCCGGGACATGCCGCCTTCACGAGCATGCGTGCTCGCGGTGCCGACATCACCGACATCACTGTCCTGGTCGTTGCCGCAGATGATGGCGTCATGCCGCAAACGATTGAAGCCATCAACCACTCGAAGGCTGCCGGGGTTCCGATTATCGTGGCCGTAAACAAGATCGACAAGCCTGGTGCAAACCCTAACCACGTGATGGAGCAATTGACCGAATACGAATTGATTCCTGAAGATTGGGGCGGCGATACGATCTTTGTCGATATTTCTGCTAAATTCGGCAAGAATCTTGACGAATTGCTCGACATGATTTTACTTGAGTCAGAAATGCTTGAACTTAAGGCAAATCCTAAGCAACACGGTGCAGGGTCCGTTATCGAAGCTCGCCTTGACAAGGGCAAGGGCTCCGTTGCAACGCTTTTGGTTCAGCAGGGAACCCTTCACGTCGGTGATCCGATCGTTGTCGGAAATACTTTTGGTCGTGTTCGGACGATGACTGACGCCAGAGGTCGTGCCATCAAGAAGGCTACTCCGGCAACGCCAGTCGAAATTACCGGTTTGAACGAAGTGCCGCAGTCAGGTGATCGTTTCGTGACGTTTGATGACGAAAAGACGGCGCGTGCAGCAGGTGAAGAACGTGCCAAGCGCGCTCTGATGAAGGAACGCAGCCAAACGACGCACGTTACGCTCGACAACTTGTTCGATACGCTTAAAGAAGGCGATATGAAGGAAGTTGACGTGATCATCAAAGCTGACGTTCAAGGTTCCGTTGAGGCAATTGCACAAAGCTTCAAGAAGATTGACGTGGAAGGCGTTCGCGTCAACATCATCCACCAGGCCGTTGGCGCCATCAACGAATCAGACGTGACCTTAGCCGAAGCTTCCAATGCGATCATCATCGGATTCAATGTCCGTCCTACGCCTCAAGCCAAGGTGCAGGCAGATCAAGACAAGGTCGACATTCGTTTGCACAACGTCATCTACAAGGCAATCGATGAAGTTACGACTGCCATGAAGGGGATGCTTGAACCCGTCTTTGAAGAAAAAGTCACCGGCTACGTTGAAATCCGTCAGACCTACAAAGTTTCAAAACTTGGCACGATCGGCGGCGGCTATGTCACGGACGGCTACATTCAAAGAGATTCCGGCGTTCGAATTATTCGTGACGGAATCGTTATCTATGAAGGAAAGCTTGCATCTCTCAAGCGTTTCAAAGATGACGTCAAGCAGGTCAAATCCGGATTCGAATGCGGCTTGATGGTTGAAAAGTACAATGACATCAAAGAAGGCGATCAGCTCGAAGCCTTCATTATGGAAGAAGTTCCGCAAGACTAACGGGAGGAATTGCTATATATGGTACAACATTACCGTGTCGGACGTTTGTCACAGGAGATTCAGCGCGAAGTCAACGACATTTTGATGAAACGCGTCCGCGATCCGCGCGTTGAAGGCGTGACGATTACCGGCGTCGAAGTTACGGGCGATTTGCAGAATGCGACAATTTATTACAGCACGCTTTCAAATCTTGCTTCTGATGCCGAAAAGACTCAAAAAGGTCTCGATAAGGCAACAGGGTTGATCAGACGAGAACTTGGGCAGCGCTTGAGCATCTATGTCACGCCTGAACTCAAATTCGTTCGTGATGAATCCGTGCGTTACGGGGATCATATCGACGAACTTTTGAACAAGCTTCATCAGCAGGATCGTTAAGATGAAAATTGCGGGGATGGGAATTTTTCCCATCCCTGTTTTTGAGAGGTGAACACTTATGGATGGAATTTTACCCCTGAACAAAGATCGCGGCATGACCAGCAATGATGCCGTGTTTAAATGCAGACGCCTGTTTCGGACCAGAAAAGTCGGACACAGCGGGACGCTCGATCCAAACGTTGACGGCGTACTGCCGATCTGCATCGGACATGCGACAAAAGTCGTCAGCTATCTGATGGAATCAGGCAAAGTTTATACCGGTGAGGTCACGCTTGGATTTTCAACGGAAACGGAAGATCTTGACGGGAAAATCGTTGAAGAGTATTTTTTGACGAAGCCTTTTTCAGATGAATTGATCAAAGAAAAGATGCAGCAGCTTTGCGGAGACATCATTCAGATTCCTCCGATGTATTCTGCCGTCAAGGTCAACGGCAGACGTTTGTACGATTATGCCAGAAAAGGCGAAAAAGTCGAACGTCCCAAGAGAAAGATTCACGTTGAAAGTTTTGAATTGATCGGAAGCTCTGCATTTGACAAAGAAAACGGCGTCCAAAAATTGCGTTTCAAAGTCGCCTGCGGAAAAGGAACCTATGTCAGAACGCTTGCCACGGATCTCGGCAAAAAACTTGGCGTTCCGGCCGTCATGAGCGATCTGACGCGACTTGAAAGCGGCAGTTTCAAGATTGACGAAGCCTATACGCTGGCACAGCTTGAAGAACTCAAGCAAAACGGCAAGCTGGAAGAGGCTTTGCGCCCGGTCGACCATGCTTTGAAAATGCCTAAAAGAGAACTGACGAGTGCGCAGTGGAAAATTGTCAAAAACGGCGGCTTTTTGTTGCCTGAAAATTTCAGTGACTTAAGCGCAACGGATGGTCTTCAGGTCGCTTTGACGTATCAAAACAAGTGTCGCTGCGTCTATCGATACAATGAAGAAAAGAGACGCTATCAGGCAGAACAGATGATTGATCTGACATAGAGGTGCATGATGCAAGTTGTTAAATTGCAAGAACCGTATGACAATAATTTGATTCCGGACGGACCGATCGTTCTTTGCCTGGGCTTTTTTGACGGAGTTCATCGCGGACATCAGGCAGTAATCCGTGAAGGAAAGAGGCGCGCGGAAAAGCTTGGGGCAAAACTTGCGATCATGACGCTTGATCGTTATCCGGGAATCGTGTTCAATAACGAGGCAAACAAGGATTTTGCGTATCTGTCGAGCGAACGAAAAAAGCTTGAACTTTTCGAACGCTTCGGAGTCGACCTTTGTTACGTCGTTTCGTTTGATGAGAAGCTCTATACGCTCAGCCAGCAGGATTTTGTCGAAAAATACATCGTTTCGCTCCACGCAGTCTGCGCGGTTGCAGGAAGCGACTATACGTACGGAAAAATGCCGTATGCAAACGGCGGCGACATGTCGCATCTGGAAGGCTATGCCAATGGACGCTTTGAGGTGGTCAAGGTTTCGCATATGCTTGATGACGGAGAAAAAATCAGTTCGACAAGAATCAGAAAAGCGCTCCGGAAAGGAAACGTCAAAATGGCAGCAGATCTTTTGGGCTATTCGTACGAAACAAGCGGTCAGGTAGTGCACGGCTTTGAGCGTGGGCGAAAGCTGGGTTTTCCGACGCTGAATCTTGAAACAAAAGAGCCGGTCATGATACCTTCCGAAGGCGTGTATGCGGTTTTTGTCAGATTTGAAGGCGAAGAAAAACGCTATATGGGGATGGCATCAATTGGTCGCAACGAAACGTTTGGCAATCATTTTGAAAAAACGATCGAAATCAACCTGCTCGATTTTTCGGACATGGTTTACGGAAAAAACGTTTTTGTCGAGTGGATCGAGCTTTTGCGCGGGATGAAGAAGTTCAGCGGCGCAAAGGATTTGATCGAACAGCTGAATCATGACAAGGAACGGACAAGAAAAATTCTGGAAAAGAGGAATTAGCATGGATATTATCACATCATCATCCAATCAGCGCGTCAAGGACTGGAAAAAACTTTCGCAAAAAAAGGCGCGAATCAAGCAGGGAAAGTATATGCTTGACGGATGGCATCTGGTCAAAGAAGCGATTCTTTTTGATCAGCCGATTTCGGAAATCCTGGTGACGCAAGATTTTAAGCACAGAAACGAGCTTGAAGTTCCAGACAACGTTGAGGTTATCGAAATTTCCGACAACGTGGCAAAGCATCTGAGCGAAACGCCGAGTCCGCAAGGTATCTTTGCCGTTGTGAATCTTCCTGAAAATGCAGAGGAGAAACCTAAAAAAGCAACCGGCGCGTGGCTGTTTCTGGACGGAGTGCAAGACCCCGGAAACATCGGAACGATGGTCAGGACTGCCGATGCCTGCGGCTTTTCCGGCGTAGTCTTTGGTGAAGGGTGTGCCGACATGTTTCAGCCGAAAGTCGTTCGGGCCATGCAGGGCAGCCAGTTTCATTTGAAGCTTTGTTCCGGAAACCTAATCGAATGGGCTAAAGAATTCAAGCAACGCAAACTGCCGGTCTTTGGCAGCGAGCTGAACGATCAGGCCCGTTCCTATGATCAAGTCGGACGTCACAGCGACTTTGCGCTTGTCATGGGAAACGAAGGCAACGGAATGAGTGAGAAACTGTTGAAAGAAACTTCCCTTAACCTTTATATCCCGATCAAAGGACATGCCGAATCGCTCAACGTTGCAGTCGCAGCCGGCATACTGATGTTTGGACTGATGGAATAAAGCAAATGCTTTCAAGAACTTGGCTTCTTTTGATCGACTGATTGTAATTTTTATCCGAGCAGCGTAAAATCGGGCATATAGATGAAACGTTTTTTAAAGAAAAGGTGATTGGATGAAATTTCTCATTCAGATATCCGCAGCCATAGTCTTATTATTGATGCTGCCTTTTATCCATGATGATGACTAGGATAGGGATGATTAACGATGATGAAAGTTTGCAGCAAGAAAATGCGCGTTCTTTTTGGCTTGGACGGAATCCATGATTTTACCTTGTCAAATGGGGTAAAGACTTTCTAAGGCTCATAACGTTAAATATTTTTGGAATCGGTTGGATAATCGACATGGTCAAAACTGCGACTGATTCATATGCGGATTTTGCCGGGTTGCCGGTGGTCAAATAGAAGTTGATCAAATTTTCCTCGCCTGTTTAGGGCGGGGATTTTTTTGTGCGATGAAAATGAACATGCAAACTTTTCTTTGGCAATTTGTTATCGTTATTCTCAATGAGCGCAAAAAAGAATAAACTGAAAAAATCAGTCTCGACGCTGACGTCAAGTTTGATGCAAAGAGGGTATTTTCAATGGAAGAAGAACAAAATCCGTTTCAAAAAATGGCGGAAAAGCATAAAAGCGAGCAAAGAAGAAAAGTTGAAACTGCATGTGAAGCGTAAAAAGAACTGATTCAAGAATTTTGTGAAAAAAAGCGTGAGCTGAATTACTAAAAAAGGATTAACTGAAGCAAACTTGCAATTGAGAACATATCTAACTATTTTAAAAGATTAGTAATCAAGGGATATTGAAAAGATTGACTGTGTATTTTATAATACCAACAGGAGCCTTTTTCCTATTTTATCCGTCATTACTTGGTTATAAAATGGACAAGTCTTTGAAAAGCAGGGTGTTTCTGGCCTGCTTTTTGGGCGTTATTTTATGGACGTAAACCCCATTTTGATGCCATTTTTATATTTGATGGATCATTACCTATCTCCGAGTTAAGGAGACGAAAACATTTAACCCAAAATCAAGCATTTTTACTTCTTCATCATGATCATTACCTATCTCCGAGTTAAGGAGACGAAAACGGCTACAGAAACTTTCCAAAAAATGCGGAGGAGATCGATCATTACCTATCTCCGAGTTAAGGAGACGAAAACTTAATCCCCCGATTTAACAAGTTGACAAGTTTTCTCAGATCATTACCTATCTCCGAGTTAAGGAGACGAAAACTCATTTCTTTATACATATTGTTTTACCTCTCTTCTGATCATTACCTATCTCCGAGTTAAGGAGACGAAAACGTTATACATTTTGCCGTTGATGATTTTTTTCATTGATCATTACCTATCTCCGAGTTAAGGAGACGAAAACGTTATACATTTTGCCGTTGATGATTTTTTTCATTGATCATTACCTATCTCCGAGTTAAGGAGACGAAAACTAAATTATCGTAAAGAGGGTTTATACACAGCCTTTCTTCAGCCTGTACTGACCGAGGCTTGTAGATACTCCAATATTTATTCACAGTCAGACAATAATTCCATAAGCCGCACTCATTATGGGAATTAGAAAATAATTACAAAGGAGATTTTTACTATGAGAGAAACAATTTTAGGCAATCACATACGAAAGGTTCCTTCAGTTGCAGTTGGATGCATGCGCCTTTCTGAAAA
>ENA-OQKO01000646-OQKO01000646.1-human-gut-metagenome-genome-assembly--contig:-NODE-646-length-30257-cov-4.630136_pt1 | contig 30257 bp, 24 predicted proteins | sample MGYA00242777_ERZ504796 | MGnify/ENA primary metagenome ERZ504796 (study PRJEB26092, sample SAMD00036404) | human gut metagenome | host: Homo sapiens | study: EMG produced TPA metagenomics assembly of... | reverse complement strand
TTTAATTGGTTTGAGGGAATCACTTTCCTTTCTGGCATTGAACGCGATGCACTGGGTCAGTGGAGCCGTATTCCAAAACGTAAAAACTAAGACCTGATACGCCTTTGCGATAGTAAGGCGTACAGGTCGCAACGAGGGTGGTGCTGATGCTCTGCGCGGGAGTGCAGAACTTGGCACCGCCAATCTTATAGGGGCAGGAACGGCGAAAAGTCGTTCCGATGGGGGCCGCAGCCCCCACTGACGGCAAGCAGGTCTTGTCGGCAGCGGGGAGTCCAGAGGGGTCACGCCCCTTTGGCAAGGTAAGCCCGCAAGGGCGGTGGGAGTTTCCGGGGAAACTGCCATACCTTGTATGGCACATCAGTCCGCGACTAAATGCGCTGCTTCATTGTGCAGGGCATTTCAAGGCGTGGACGGAGGGGACATGAACCCCGCAAAGGAAAGTGAAATTACGATGGCAAGTGTAGAGAAGTTTTCAGCGGGCGCAGTCCGCAATCAACTGCGGCACAATCGCCGCGAAATCGAACATTCCGGCAATCCTGACATTGACCCGTCTCGGCAGGGGCAGGACTATGTTCTGTCCCCCGATAGGGGCATGATCGATTATGACTATTTTTTGCAGCGCAAATCAGAACTGTACTGCTATAACCGCGATGACGTAAAGGTTATGGCTGGCTGGGTCGTAACAGCCCCGCAGGATTTAGACCCGGAGCGCTACGACAACTTTTTCTGCGCAACATACGATTTTTTGGCAAATCGCTATGGCGAGGAAAATGTCGTGCAGGCCATCGTCCATGATGACGAGGGAGGCCAACCGCATTTGCATTTTTGTTTCGTGCCTGTTGTCGAAGACCCGAAGCACGAGCAGGGCTATAAAATCTGTGCGAACGATGTTCTTGACCGCCGTGAACTGCGCAATTTTCACCCAGACCTGCAACGCTACCTGAACGAACACGGTCTGGAAGATGCCCGAGTTATGACAGGCGTAACCAAGCGGCAGGGCGGCAACCGCACTGTCGCGCAGCTTAAAGCGGAACGCGAACAGAAATACCAGCAGGAAGTAGAACGCCCTGCACTGTATTTCGGTGAATCGTCCGGGCCGGAACTGCGTTTTTGAGGTACAGCCATGAATCAGGTGGTAATGCTTATCAACTGCTACCTGTACGGCGCAACGGTGGTAATGCTCCTTGTGCTGCTACTGATAGCATATTTGCGCGGACAGGTGAACCATTTTCCAAATCCCTTTGCAAAAAAGAATCTTGTGTATCGACATCCGGCGCAAGCAAAAGGGATTCTATTTGGTAAGAAATTTGGTTTGTTGGCCTACTCCCCCGAACAGGACGAGGGGCATATTCTCGTACTGGGGCCGTCTGGCACAGGCAAAACAAGTGCTTTGCTGATTCCAACATTGCGCAGTTGGCAGGGTACGGCGCTGGTGGTAGATATTTCCGGCGATATTTCGGCGAATGTCAACACACCCAACAAAATTGTGTTTGACCCGACATCAGGAAACTGTATCCCGTATGATGTGTTTGCTTCAATCAATGCGGTAACGGATGAGACAGAACGGCAGGAGCGTTTGGAACAGCTTGCTTATCTGCTGTTACCAGACAAAGCCAACGACAGCGAGGCAGGCATATTTTTTACAAAGAATGGCCGAAAAATGATAACGGCAGCGCTTATTTGCTACTACGGCATGGGCTGAGGCTTTGTGGAAATCTGCGAGTTCTTTCTCGGTCACGATTGGCGCAGTTTGCTGAATGATATTGCAAAGCAGCAGAATCCGATTGCTAATATGTTCATTAGTTCCTTTGCGGGAGCAAGCGAGCAGAACACGGCGGGCTGCAAGCAGGCGGCAGACGATGCCTTGAAACTGTTTGCCACAAACGATAAAATTAAAAATGCACTTAGAAAAGTGCCAAGTTATGAAAAAGCCATCAGCCCGGCTATGTTGGAAACCAGTAGCGTATACATCTATATCCCGGACGAAAAGCTCAAAATCTATGGCGACCTGCTACGCATTATCACGGCGCAGTCGATGGAATATTTTTCATCCAGACCGCCGGAAAACAAGCAAACGATTTTGTTTTGTCTTGACGAGTTTGCTTCATTTGGCAAGCTGCAAATTGTTGAAAGTCTGCGCAAGCTGCGGAAACGCAGAATTAGAATCCTTGTCCTGACCCAGTCGTTAGCCGACCTCGATATGATTTACGGTAAAGATGAACGGAAAGCTATGCTGGGCAATTTTAAGTTTACGGTTCTTCTCGGTTGCAAAGATACCGAAACACAAGATTATTTCTCAAAAATGATTGGCGATAAACGTTCTTTGATGGCAACTGACCCTAACCAGAAACCACAGCCCATCATCAAGCCAGCCGACCTTGCGCATTTGGAGCAAGACCTCTTTGTAATCTGCGATGACGGAGCAATCCGATTACAAAAGAACTTTTATTTCAAGTAGAAATAAAGAAAAGATAAAGAAATCTTCTTGACATTTTATTTGCACTGGCATATACTATAGACAAGAAAGGAGTGCTGTATATGTCACAAGCAGTTAATGTCAATTTTAAATTGGATGCAGATGTTAAAAAGAGCATGGAACAGGCGTGTGCGGATATGGGCCTGACTATGAGCGCGGCATTTACCGTGTTTGCTAAGAAAGTCGGCAGAGAAAGACGTATACCGTTTGAAATTACCGCAGACCCGTTTTACTCTGAAAGCAATATGGCACACTTGCGCCGTGGTGTCGCCGCCCTTAATGCCGGAAAAGGTGTTGAGCATGAACCCATTGAGGTTGATGGCGAATGAGAAAAATATGGTTTGATGAGGCTTGGGAAGATTACCTGTACTGGCAAGTACAGGATAAAAAGACGCTAAAGCGTATCAATGCCCTGCTGAAAGATATTGAACGCAACAATTTTGATGGCATCGGCAAGCCGGAACCCCTGAAAGGCGATTTGAGCGGATTTTGGAGCAGACGTATTGACGACACCAACAGATTGGTGTACCGCATCAACAACAGCATACTTGAAATCTTGTCATGTAAAGGACATTATGATGATTGATTGGGAGGACGGGCAACCGCCCTCCTTTTCCTTTGCTTCGGCAGAACCCCCGCTCAATAACTACGGAAATTAGCTCGGAAAATAGCTGTGAAAAGCGGGTGACAAATGCCCGCTTTTTCGTTATAATAGATAAAAATATGTATCTTTGGCTGCAAGTCCGACTTATGGGATGGAGCATTTGCTACAATATACATAGGGTTAAAAAGTGTACTTGAAATTTGGAGGAATCACGATGCCGGATAACAAAAAAGAGCAGGAACGCGAAGAACTACACCGCGCAATATGGGCGATTGCTGATGACCTGCGCGGGAGCGTGGATGGCTGGGATTTCAAATCCTACGTTCTGGGCATCATGTTCTACCGCTACATTTCCGAGAACCTGACAAACTACATCAACGCGGACGAAATCGCGGCAGGCAACGCGGATTTTGACTATGCCAAGCTGTCTGACGAGGAGGCCGAGCAGGCGCGGGATGACTTGGTGCAGACCAAAGGCTTCTTTATCCTGCCGTCTGAACTGTTTATCAATGTCCGCGCCCGTGCGCCGCAGGACGATAACCTCAACATGACGATGGAGGCCGTCTTCCGTCATATCGAGGATTCGGCAAAAGGCACCGAGAGCGAGGACGATTTTGCCGGTCTGTTTGATGATATTGATGTCAACAGCAACAGGCAGGGCGCAACGGTGCCAAACCGCAATGCAATGCTGGTCAAGCTGCTGGACGGCATCGGCGCGATGAAGCTCTGTGAGTACAAGGAAAACACGATTGATGCGTTTGGCGATGCGTATGAGTACCTGATGTGTATGTATGCCTCCAACGCGGGCAAGAGCGGCGGTGAGTTCTTTACCCCGCAGGAGGTCTCGGAACTGCTGACCCGCCTTGCTGTCGTGGGCAAGACCGAGGTTAACAAGGTCTATGACCCGGCCTGCGGCTCCGGCTCCCTGCTGCTGAAAGCGGCGAAGATTCTGGGCAAAGAGAATGTCCGTCAGGGCTTCTTCGGACAGGAAATCAACCTGACGACCTACAACCTGTGCCGTATCAATATGTTCCTGCACGATATTGATTTTGATAAGTTCAACATCGCCCACGAAGATACGTTGATTTCGCCCCAGCATTGGGACGAGGAACCCTTTGAGGTCATCGTCAGCAACCCGCCCTATTCTATCAAATGGGAGGGCGATGATAACCCGGTCTTGATTAACGACCCGCGTTTCTCCCCTGCCGGTGTGCTGGCCCCGAAGTCCAAAGCGGACTTGGCCTTTATCATGCACTCGCTGGCATGGCTGGCGACCAACGGCACGGCGGCTATCGTCTGCTTCCCCGGCATCATGTATCGCGGCGGCGCGGAAAAGAAGATCCGCCAGTATCTGATTGACAACAACTTTATCGACTGCATTATTCAGCTGCCCGGCAATCTGTTCTTTGGAACCAGTATTGCAACCTGCATTATGGTGCTGAAAAAGAGCAAGGCCGAGAACAAGACGCTGTTTATTGATGCCTCGAAGGAATTCGTCAAGGTCACGAACAACAACAAGCTGACCGAGGACAACATTGCAAAAATCGTAGCTTCGTTCGTTGACCGTGAGGATAAGGACTATTTCTGCCGCCTTGTTCCCAACGATGAGATTGCCGCGCAGGACTATAACCTGTCTGTATCCACCTATGTGGAGCAGGAGGACACCCGCGAGGTTATCAACATTACGGAGTTGAACGCAGAAATCAAGCGCATTGTGGCGCGGGAGCAGGTGCTGCGTGACGAGATTGATAAGATTATTGCGGAGATTGAGGCCGAATGAAACAAGGGGGGCTTGAGGATGCGCGGCGATGCAGAAAGAAAATGCTTAGAGGCTGTGCAACGCTGTATTTTTATATCAAGTCCAGATAGAAAAGAAACAGCATACACCGTTTCGGAAGATGAATTTTTAAAGAACCATTATCTTTACGCAAAACCCGTAGGACAAATATTTTTTGGAATGTCAGAAGATGATGTGATACATTTTGAAAATCTTCTTCGGCTGGTGAAGCCGAATGATGCGCCGAGTGAATTTCCGGATTTTACGTCGGATAGAGGATTTGTTGAGCAGTTTCAAGTTACGTCATCAGAGATTACAAAGCGAGCAGGCGCATTGCATAAAAAAGAATATGCCAAATTTCAAGAGGATGCGAACAAAAGGGAAAAGCAACTAATGGATGAAATGAATGAACATCCAGAATCGGGCAAAATAGAAACGCTAACGCAAGTTTTTACGTATCCGCGCCATTCATATGAGTATTTCTGCACATCCTTTAAAAAGACGTGGGAGCATCATGTAGAAAGCCTCGCCCAATATGGGGGCAGTAAAGATATTGCAGTCTTTATGGTTGAATATCAAGAACATACGTTACACATGTGTGAGGATTTTAGCGGACTGCAATTAAAGGAAAACATTTTCTATGGTGATTTGCTTAAAGGTGAACGTTATTCCTGTTATCGTTTGAGTCGAGACAAGAACCTTTTGAATTATATTTATGGCTACAAAGGCAAAATTGATTATGTGGTTATGGTGACAGATGACGAATTGCCGGAAATCATAAAGGTGGAAAATATTCCGGAATTATTAAAACTAAATCCACATGGATTTGTAATTGAATCGACAATGTGCATGAGTGAGATGCGATATTTTTCTGGGATGACAATTTCGATGGATAAGAAAATAGGTGAAGCAAATGAGTAACATAGAAAAGCTGATTAAAGAGCTTTGCCCGAATGGCGTTGAGTATAAGGAATTAAAAAGTGTATTTGAAATGAGGAATGGCTATACACCCTCAAAAGCAAAAGCTGAATTTTGGGAGGGTGGGACAATCCCGTGGTTCCGCATGGAGGACATTCGGGAAAACGGAAACATTCTTTCGGATTCGGCACAACATATTACGCCTGCTGCGGTTAAGGGAAAGCTTTTCCCCGCTAACTCTATTATTGTGGCAACGTCCGCGACTATCGGTGAACATGCGCTGATAACGGTTGAATCACTGGCAAATCAAAGATTTACTTACTTAGTTCGCCGCCCGGAATATGAGGAAAAACTTGACCCTAAATTTGTTTATTATTACTGCTATAAGTTGGATGAATGGTGCTTGAATAACACAAACATATCGAGTTTTCCCTCTGTTGATATGGCAAAATTTGCAAAGTTTAAGATACCAATTCCGCCGCTGCCTGTCCAACGTGAAATTGTCCGGGTGCTGGACAATTTCACGGAGCTTACGGCGGAGCTTACGGCGGAGCTTACGGCACGTAAAAAGCAATATGAGTATTACCGCGATTCCCTGTTGACTTTTGGTGTCAACAGGGGGACATTTGAGACAAAGTGGAGAACGCTGGCAGAGATTTGTGATGTTCGAGATGGCACGCACGATAGTCCGAAGGCTGTTGAAAATGGTAAGTACCTTATTACATCCAAAAATGTAAGAGATGGAAAGATAGATTATACGGGAGCCTATTTCATAAGTGAGGAAGATTACAATAAAATAAATCAGCGTAGCAAGGTTGATACGTGGGATGTTCTATTTACAATGATAGGTACGGTTGGTGAAGTTGGGTTGGTGTCAGAGCAACCAGACTTTGCCATAAAAAATGTTGGCTTGATAAAAACAGGTGATAGATTACTTGCACATTTTCTAAAACATTATTTGGTTTCCGATACAGTAAAGCAGTATGTGGCGGCGAACAAGAGCAAGGGAACACAGGCATTTTTGGCACTGGGAAAATTAAGAGAGTTGCCGATACCTGTAATGCAGCGACAGGTTATGGAGCGATTGGTAAATGTTCTTGATAACTTCGATGCCATCTGTTCTGACATGAACATTGGCCTGCCTGCTGAAATTGAAGCCCGTAAAAAACAGTATGAATATTATCGGGATATGCTCTTGACGTTTGCTGCGGCTGACGACATAATCTTGACAGACAGACAGACAGACAGACAGACAGACAGACAGACAGACAGACAGACAGACAGAGCATAATTAAACTCTTGCAGTATGTATTTGGATATGTAAAACTTCCGCTGAATGAAGTGATTCTTTCACTTAATACAGGACTGAATCCGCGTCAATTCTTCAAATTGAATACGGATGATGCAGCGAACTATTATGTAACTATCAGAGAATTGCAAAATAATCGTGTTGTATTCAGTGAAAAGACTGACAGAATTAACGGTAGAGCAATGAAGCTTTGTAACAATCGCTCTAATCTTGAAAAAGGTGATGTGCTTTTTTCTGGAACAGGCACAATAGGAGAAACGGCTTTAGTTAGTGAGACACCAAAGAACTGGAACATTAAAGAGGGCGTGTATACAATTAAGCCTGACAAAGAAAAGATAGATTCCTCTTTTTTGATGTATTTACTGCATACTGAAAAAATTCGGACTGCTTTTTTAGCAAAGGCAGCAGGTGGAACAGTGAAAAGCGTTCCGATGGGAGAACTTAAAAAGATATTGATACCTGTTCCATCGTTGAAGAAACAACAACAAGCAGTTAAAATCCTTGACCACTTCGACACCCTCTGCAACGACCTCACCAAGGGTCTGCCTGCCGAAATCGAAGCACGGCAAAAACAATACGAATACTATCGGGATAAGCTCTTAACATTTAAGGAGTTGGGTGCATGAGCACTTACAATGTAGTTGCTGCCAGCAATGAAAGTACCGTTGTGACAGAATACGAACCGCAAAGCAAGCGTTCTGACGCTTACCAGAGCGAGGCTGCGCTAGAGCAGGCATTTATCAGGATGCTGGAGGAGCAAGGCTATGCCTACCTCCCTATCCATGAGAACGCCGACCTTGTGGCAAACCTGCGCCGCCAGCTGGAGATTCTGAACAATTATGCCTTTACGGATAAGGAATGGGATAACTTCTTTAAGGATAAAATCGCCAACGCAAACGATGGTATCAAAGAAAAGACCCGCCGCATTCAAGAGGATAACATTCAGAATCTGACGCGGGAGGACGGCTCCACCATCAACATCACGCTGCTGGATAAGAAGAATATCCACAATAACCGCTTGCAGGTCATTAACCAGTATGTGGAGAACGGCGGCAACTATGATAATCGCTATGATGTCACGATTCTGGTAAACGGTCTGCCGCTGGTTCATGTGGAGCTGAAGCGGCGCGGTGTGCCTATCAAGGAGGCGTTCAACCAAATCAACCGTTACCAGCGGGACAGCTTTTGGGCTGGTAGCGGTCTGTATGAGTATGTACAGATTTTCGTTATCTCCAACGGCACGAATACAAAATACTACTCCAACACGACCCGCGACAGCCACATTAAAGAAAGCGCCGGAACGACCCGAAAGAGCAGCAAAAAGACAAGCAACAGCTTTGAATTTACGTCCTTTTGGGCGGATGGGAAAAACCGCGTCATTCCTGACTTGGTGGACTTTACCCGCACATTTTTTGCCCGCCATACGCTGCTGAACATCCTGACGAAGTATTGCGTCTTTACGTCCGAAGACCTGCTGCTGGTGATGCGTCCGTACCAGATTGCGGCGACCGAGCGTATTTTGTCCCGTATTGAAGTATCGACCAATTACAAGCAGACGGGAACGCTGGCAGCAGGCGGGTACATCTGGCATACCACGGGCAGTGGCAAAACGCTGACATCCTTTAAAACGGCGCAGTTGGCCTCTAACCTCCCCTACATTGATAAAGTTCTGTTCGTGGTAGACCGCAAGGATTTGGACTACCAGACCATGAAAGAATATGACCGCTTTGAAAAAGGAGCGGCCAACGGCAACACCTCCACGCAGGTGCTGCAACGCCAGCTGGAAGACCGGGACGCCAAAGGCAATCCGCATACTTATAAAATCATCATTACAACGATTCAAAAGCTGGCGCTGTTTGTCTCCCGCAATAAGGGACATGAGATTTTCCAAAAGCACGTTGTCTTGATTTTTGACGAGTGCCATCGCAGCCAGTTTGGCGATATGCACGAGGACATCACCAAGTATTTTAAGAACTATCACCTGTTTGGCTTTACAGGCACGCCGATTTTTGCGGCCAATGCCAGTACGCGCGGCAAACCTACGCTGAAAACCACCCCGCAGGCGTTTGGTGGTGAGCCTGATGCCAACGGCAAAAAAGTCCTGCCGCTGCATACCTATACGATTGTTGATGCTATCAACGATAACAACGTTCTGCCGTTTAGAATTGACTATGTGGATACGGTCAACCGCAAGGCGGGCGTCGGCGATAAGCAGGTCAAGGCCATCGACACTGAAAAGGCACTTGCCGACCCGCGCCGCGTAAAGGAAATCGTCAAATACATCTTAGAGCATTTTGACCAGAAAACAAAACGCAACGGTAAGACGTATTCTTTCCGTGCGCTGCGCAATATCGAGGCAGTGGCAACCGATAAAACACGCGGGCAGGTCGCAGAAGTCAAGGATAGTGTGCGTCTGTCGGGCTTTAACTCCATCTTTGCGGTCAGCTCGATTGCGATGGCAAAGGCGTACTATCTGGAATTTAAGCGCCAGATGCAGGACTTGCCCGAAGCAAAGCGCCTGCGCGTGGCAACGATTTTTAGCTACGCCGCCAACGAGGACGTAGAAGATGCAAACGGCATGCTGGGCGAGGAAAATTCCGACGATACCAGCCAGCTTGATGCAAGCTCGCGCGACTTTTTGGAGTCTGCAATCAAGGATTATAATGCACTTTTCAAAACACATTACGATACCTCGGCCGACAGATTCCAGAACTATTATAAAGACCTTTCCCTGCGCATGAAAAACCGCGAGGTTGACATCCTGATTGTCGTAAATATGTTCCTGACGGGCTTTGACGCTACCACGCTAAATACGCTCTGGGTGGATAAAAACCTTGTTATGCACGGCTTGATACAGGCGTTCTCGCGCACAAACCGTATCCTGAACTCCGTAAAGACATACGGCAACATTGTCTGCTTCCGCAATCTGGAGGAAGAAACCAACAAAGCCATTGCCTTGTTTGGTGACCGCAATGCGGGTAGTATCGTTCTGCTGAAAAACTATAAAGCCTATTACGATGGCTATGACGAGGACGGCAAACACCACGACGGCTACGAAGACCTGATTGCCAAGCTGCAAGCAAAGTTCCCGCTGGGTCAGCCCATTGTTGGAGAGCAAAACCAAAAGGACTTTATCGCGCTGTTTGGCGCAATCCTGCGGCTGCGGAATATCCTTACCTCGTTTGACGACTTTGCGGGCAATGAACTGCTCTCCCCACGCGATATGCAGGACTACCAGAGCAACTATATTGACCTATACCAACAGCTGCGGCCTAAGAACCCCGATAAGGAAGTCATCAATGACGATATAGTTTTTGAGATGGAGCTTATCCGTCAGGTGGAAATTAACATTGACTATATCCTTATGCTGGTTGCCAAGTATCACGATAGCAACTGCGAGGATAAAGAAATTCTTGTTGACATCCGCAAGGCCGTGGACTCCAGTATGCAGCTGCGCAGCAAGAAAGACCTGATTGAAAACTTTATCGCAACCGTCAATACGGCCACCAAGGTAGATGACGACTGGATAAAGTTCGTCACCGAGCAAAAGAAAACCGACCTTGATACACTAATCGTGGAGGAAAAGCTCAAGCCGGACGAAACGCGCAAGTTTGTGGATAACTCTTTCCGGGATGGCATATTAAAGACTACCGGCACAGATGTTGACCGCATCCTGCCGCCGGTCTCGCGCTTTGGCAACGGCAACCGAACGGCTAAAAAGGATGGCATTATTGCAAAATTGCAAGCGTTCTTTGACAAATACTTCGGGCTTGTGTAAATATTTCAATTTAGTTGCCGTTTGTGCGAAATTGTGGTATAATATATATGTAAACTCAATAAGTGTCTAAAGACTTAAAGAGTGTACTTTAAAACCAAATATCCAATATTCTGAATAGTAAAGCTCATCAAGAGCCAGTACAGAAATTACGACATTACCCCTGCGGGGATAGTGTAAGTAACGTTTGTGCTGGCTCTTTTTTTGTACCTTGAAAATAAAATAATACGCAGCATCGGCAACCCTAAGATGGCTGACAATCGCAAAATGGTTGCAACGTGTCAAGGTTCTACTTGCCGGAAGATACAAACTTCCGATGTCGAGGAAAACGCTTACGGTAACTGGGCGTTTAGTCCAGAACAAAAGGAACTTACCCACTGCCGCGACTTTACGGGATGGTCTGGATGTTCCCCTCCACAAGAAACATTTCACTCGGACAAAAGAACACCCCGCCTGAGTATAGTGTTTATGGGGAAGCCACAAACTGCTGACTGCGGAGTGGGTGCGTTCCCCAAGCCGCAGCGGTAAGGTAAAGGCAGTTACTAACCCCCATAAAGATTACTTATAGTTTCCTATTTATCTCGCGGAGCGCGAAATAATAGGAACAAATAAGAGGCTCATTATCGACTCTTATTTTTTCCTATCTCCCCGCGAAGCGTGAACTTATAGGAGCAAATAAGAGGCAACCGACAGGCAGCAGAAATTCTACGGGTTGGCTGTATGTTTCCCGCGACATTTCTTATTTTATCAATGACATTTCATGAAATGAATTAACATTGAACAGATAAGAAGAGAGACTTGGCATTTGTGAACGGCAGGAATGTGAAATATAGCGATATATAATCAAATATTTCGCATGGAAACATTTTCCAATAATACGCAAAGTATCACGGAATCACCCCTAAAGTATCAAAGGAGCAATACAATGAAAAAAACGAATAAGCAAAATATTGAGACTATCGTGCTGGAAAATTCCAAAACGGGCGAGACATTAGAGCTACAGCACGAGCAACACAAGGCAGAGTACGGCGCAAAACACTTCTGGAAAGCAGACAAAAAATTCTTTGAGTTGCTTTCAGCGTTTTCAGCGGCAGAAAGTAAGGTACTGGCATATATCCTGCAAAAGACGCAGCCCACAAAAAATGAATTTATTGGAGCCTGTAAGACCATTGCCAGAAAGCTGAACTGCGATGTTACTACAGTTCGGAGCACTTTTAAAAAGATGGCCGAAAAAGATATGCTGGCAAAGACCGATAACGAGCGGATTTGGATGCTCAATCCGAGACTTCTGGTAAAGGGCGATATTATTGTTCAGGCGCGGTTGATGTCAAAGTATGATACATTGCTTAAACGCCCATTAAGCAATTTGATTATTACCGATGATGAGGGCAATGACCCGGTGTTCTTGCCGATAGAATACCCAACGCCGGAAAGTTTGGGTAATGTCAAAAGTGACTTTTTTAGGGTGTTTGATTCATTTTTTGAGACGGTTTCCGGCCTTGGCGGCAAGGAATCCGAGGTGTTATACTTCCTCGTGTGCGCAATGCAGACCAGTAACAATACATATATCGGACCGATGAAAGAAATTGCAGTAAATGTAAATTGCTCGAAAGCCACCGTACAGAGGGCAATGGATACGCTCGCAGATAAAGGCTTTGCGGCAATGGAACTTGATTGTGTTTGGCGGATTAACCCCTCTATGGTTATTAAGGGAAACCGCCGCAAGGAAAAGGTACTTACGGACGCGTTCCTTGTGGTTCAAAAGGAGTATGACGAGAAGCGGAAATCCCGTAAGAATGGTAAAAAGCGGGAGGATGCTACGGGAAAAGAGAAAGCAGTGGCATAGAATATACTGATAAATAAAAGTAAACAAGCAGATTCCTACGGACTACAGGAATCTGCTTGCTTTTATAGATGCGCCATTACTTTACTGCAAGAGGCCGAGCTTTGTTAATTCTTTGTATACGCTTTTTTCTACGAGAGTAAGAGAGGTGAAATCTCCGATATATCCGATGGGGATGTTGCGGCGGGCTGCAAGGTCTTTAATGGGATTGTACTCTTTATGTCCCACAGAATCCGTTTTAAAGAGTACGGCATCAGCAGCTTCAAGCGGCTGGTTAGCTAATACAGCCTTATCATGAGGAATTACCACTGCATCGGGGTACTTTTGCGAGAATTTGTTCATAATGTTTTGGTGGCCCCCAATAAAGACTATCTTCTTATTAGTAAATATTGCAGCAAGCATATCAGCATAGTTGATTTCGGGTTCCACTTTGTCAGGAGCATACTTGGGTGATTCTGGAGCAGGCAATATGTGGCGGAGTTCTTCGTTCTCTGCTTTCAGCAAAGAAATCTCTTTCTGCAACACATCAATTTTACTTTGCTGGGATTCGACTTTAGACTGGATAGCTGCATAACGGTTACGGGCTTCAGCTGCAGCTTTCTCGGCAGCGTTGGCGCGGACAGTTAAGGAGTCAAGAGCTTCTTTCTGCGACTGAATAAGTGCCTTGTCCCGCTCAATCTGCCTATTGCACTTTTTGAGTTCAGCATTGAGCTTTACGCCTTGTGGGTTAAAGAAATAATTGTTTAAATTGTTCAAAGATTGACAACGGTACTGCTTGCAAAGAAAGTGATAATAAGTTGCATTGAACAAGGCGTATTCAAATTCTTGCCGTAGCCTTTTTGCCTGCTCGACATCATTAGAATCATACCCATTGGAACTGTCGCCATCGCAACTTGCCCAAATTTCTTCAAGGGGAAGCTGTTCTTCGTCAAGGTGAACAGCATTGTATGCAACGGAAGCAATAGCCATAACATCAGCTTTGGTAAGGACAAATTCCTCAAGCGAGCCACCATTAAGCATACCATCATTGGAGAGTGTCCCGCCAAATGACTTTAGATTGATTTCCCATCTGCTTGCGATTTCGTTGTTGTACAGGCTAAATTTTTTCCCATTGCTGGGACGGCGTATATCAGTTAAAAGGATATGTTTTAAATTCTTGTCATGAAATCTATCTTTTATTGTTGTATGCATTAAATATGCGAAACGGGAACTTTTCTTTGCAGGAGGGACGATTGCAGTGCGAACATCGCTTTCGACAAAAGTACGTATAACAGCCTCTTCAAAAGATTTGTTGGGAGCAACGCTTAGAAAATAAGCAAAAGCAAACGCTCTGGTTTCATCGTTTATTTGCCCAGATTGAATATCGAGTGAAGCTCTGGCACCGGTTTCTGCACATTTTTTCAGTACATCAATGAAAAGACTGTAAATTTCAGTTTGGAGAAGATGTAACTTTATGATTTTAGGACTATTGGAATATGCGGTAACCATTGTAGTTAAGAAGTTTTTATCATGCATGCTACCACAACACAAAAACGCGGCCATACCAACTGTAACGGTTTGCATTTGAGTGCCCCCAAGGCCAAGGAGATATTGCAATTCATATTTTCCCATACAGATGTCTTTTATGTATTTAGTGGTGGCATCATAATTGTCTTTGCGATAATTGTTTATAAGGTCAACACATTCGGGAACTCATTCGGGAACTATGGATGCAGCAGCGGCCATCATTTCAGCATACTGCGCAACGATTTTTTCAAAGTCACTTTTTGCCATTATAATGTCAACTCCTTTAGATAATGAGATGACTCCAATTATTCATATTATAGCGGATAATTAGAACAGATGACAGATGAAAGAAAAGTTCAAAAGTGATTTCTCTGCCGAAAATGCAGTTGAAAATTTGTGCATATTGGATATGTATGTAATATAACTTGCTATTTCACCCATCGCGCTACAGTTTTTGCATCCGTGCCGTACAGCTGCGCTATATGGTACATGCTGGCTCCTGATTGATACATTGCTTTCATTTCGACCCTGAAATCCGGCACGGCATCAGGTGCGTGCAGCAGGTCATGGAGAGACAGCCCCAGCAGAACGGCCAGTTGCAGAACGTATCGCGGCGCAACGGACTTGCTGCATAACGTGGCGTGTAGCTGCTTGGTGGATATGTCAGCGGTTGGAACATAACTGCCATATAGACTTAAAAGTGCAGTTTCAATTTTGGCGGCGTATGTACGTCCGCCGGTTAATGAACGCCAGCCACGGGAACGTAATGCGCAGTCAAGGACGGCGTGGTAAACAGAGCCGTCCCTATAATCAAAACTTGAATCCAAAGTATCTTGCAGCAATAAATCTAATGCCAGCAGGCAATCCGGCACGGGCGCAGTTGGCTTTTTTGCAAGCTGCATAGTAAATGTTGCAGGAAATAGCTCCTGCTGTCGCGCGGTGTCGTATGTGACATCGGTATCGACCAGCCAACAGCGATGCTTGGTGCAAATCCGCATATCCGGCAGTTGGTGGCTGCGATGCCAATAAGGCTCACCATACAACTGCAAGTCCTCTTGGCAGCACACCGGACAATAGCGCATTACGGAGCAATGATTTCCGTTGGCCTGCGAAATGCCCATCCGATGCACAGCTAATGGATTTCCGTTGACGACATAAGCATAGGTGGAACGTTTACGCTGTGTGGGAAAAAATCGTGCATAATACGGGTAAAATGTATGCTGCATTACAATATTTTTTGCGGATAAGAACCCTTGCGGAAGCTGCGTCAACAGCGTGTTTACAGACCCGCAGAGCATGAGGCTTGGCGCACTGAAATTATCCCCATATAGCTGCCGCAGGGTGTGCTTGGCACAGGAATTGCCACTATGGATATGATAACGACAAATGACGCTGTACCACAGTTCATCCGGGTACGGCGCAGGAAAGAAGCCAATCATATTGCAACCTCGCCCTTGATATACTCGGCATAAGCAGATACAGGGGATTCGCCGCACTTTTTGGCTTTTTTGAGCAGCACTGTTATGTCATTTCCAACAATCTTGGCAGGCTTTACGGCGCTCGCAGAGACATCCGGCGAGGTCTTTGCCTGCCGCTTAACTACGGGCTTGGCGGAAAGTTCGCTTATGTATTCGGACACCATCCCTAAGTTTCTTAAAAATGCACTTTCAAAGACTTCTGAATCCAACTTTTCGCGCCCGTCAAGAATGGCCTGCTTTTGGGCGTTGTATAAGAGTTTGGCGAGTATGTCCGGGATGCCCTGTGTCTTGCGATACAGCCAGTTTGCAAGCTCTGGTGTCAGGTCAGTGGCATATTGTGTGTACTGGTAATGCCACAGCCCATGCAGAAGTAATGAAAACTCCCTGTCGTTGGGCAGTCGGTCATAGACAAGCCCGGTGGTACGCCGGGCGGCGCGAAACTCCTGCTGCAATACCTGCAAAACGCGCGGCGTTCCGACCATGCAGACACTTACCCCCGCCCCATTGATTAGGTGGACGAGAAAATTCAAAAAGCGGATACCGCCATCGCTTTTGCGATAGGCAATATTCTGGAGTTCGTCTATCACCAGCAGTCCGATATGATTGACCCGCACAATCTGATTCAGCTGACTGACAAGGACATCGATGCTCAATCTGCGCGATAGGGCATCTTTTTGGTAGCAAGTTCCAATCAAACTGTCAATCTGTAAGTAAATATCCAGAATCAGCGCCTTAATAGACGCATCGTGCGGGGTTTGCACAACTAAGTACGGGATTTGGTGGCAGTAGAACTTTTTCCCATGATACTCGGTGTGCTCAATGACCTGCGGATATAACGATAATACCCGCTGCAAGGCGGTTGACTTGCCAAGACCCGACACGCCGACTACAGAGAAGGAATTGCCCCCGCCAATAGCTGCCGCAAGAGCATTGCCGTGCATCAGTGAGTAACCGTTCTGCATTACGGCGGCTTCGCTCTGGATTGAATACTGCCCATAGCAATGCTGCATGGCAGTGTAGATTTCACAGTATAAGTCAATCGTCATGGATAGGGGCTGGTAAAACTCATAGAGAGAGGATAACAGCTGTAAACGCTCCCCGGTACTGCGGTCACGGTCACTATCGCTATAGGGTGGGATGACCGCCAGAGCGTGAATCAAGTCTTTGCCGGACAGCATCGGAGGCAAGGCTTCAATAAAAGGGTTATTGTCGTAGAGCGGATTTGCAATATAATCAGCGTGCATCGAAATCGTCCTCCTGTTGCTCGGCCAGTAAATCCATCAGAGATACGCTTTCTTGCTTGCGGGCTGTGCTGCGGTTTCGTTGTATCTGCTTGCTGATATTGCTGCGGTCTGGCATTGTGCGTTCGGAGCGGTCAGCAATGGCTTGTATATCGCTCATAAGGTCAAGCTGTGCCTGTAATTCCTGCTTCTTCCAATCGGTGCGTTCTACTTTTTCCTGCTGCTGGGCATCTGCAATTTCCGCCAGCGATTTGCTCAGATAGGCTTTTTGCACCAAGTCAAAAGCTGAGTAAGTACCGTTTTCATACAACCACACGGTATCCATACATTCCGGCGCATAGGCAACCTGTACAGTCTCCCGCCCGCCGAGACCGGCAGCGACAAAACGCTTTTTAAAAGTGCAGTTTGAAAAACGCAGACCGAAGATTTCCAGACCGCGTTGCGTGATTTTTCCCTCGACACGGGGCAACAGCGTATAAAGCAGCTTTTTATCTGTGGCCTCATGCACAGGACAATCATCCTGTGTCTCGCAGAACGACCAGATACTTGCTGCCAGCGGCGGCGTGTTGGCTTCTATCATAGCAGGGGTACGGGTAAAACCTGTCTGTACAGATTTCGCATTGTAGAACAGGACGCAACGCAGACCAACGGCGGTAAACTGTTCTAAATCCAATGTGCCTTGCCTGCGGTAGTCCGGCGCACCGCGTTCCTGTGTGTCGGATTCGATGACACCTTTGCCTTTAAGTAGCGGCTTGTAGGCACTCTGAATCAAATCGAACAGCTTTTCAACTACACCTTTTAAATCCGGACGGTATGCAGGAAGATTTTCAATCTCAATATGGTAACTCTCGCACAGGTTTTCCAGCGGGCCGCTGGTGAACTCACTGCCTCGGTCTGTAATAATTTTGGTGGGAAGATGGTGACTCGGCCAGTCGTGCGGGTCAATGTCTATTCCGTGCTGATGGCAAAAACTGACCTTGTCTGTAAAAGTGTTCTGAAGCAGCAGACGCAGCGCGTATTGCCCGCCCTCTAAACCAACATAAACGCCAGTAATCAGGCGGCTGTAGGCATCGACCATTGTGTAAATGACAGGTCGGCCAATAGGTTTGCGGGAAAAGCGGCTGACAATGTAGATGTCGGCAACGGTGGCATCAGTCATGTACACGCCAATAGTATGCGCGTAATCGCAGACCGAGCCGGTAAACGGACGGTGATTGCGCTGGTAGGCTTTAAGCCCCTGTCTGCTGATGGTCTCGCTGATAGGGTCGCGGTTCTTGCGAAAAAAGTAGCGGAACTGCCAGAACGTGGGATATTCCGGCTTCAATGTGCCGTGTGTGTCGCAGTATTTCGCCCGTAGCATCATCTTGTAGGCAGTCTGCAAGCTCTGCCGCTGTGGGGTGTAGTAATACTTGTTCAGCGCCCAGCGGATGGCCTTTTCATCGGCAGTAAGCTCATGTTGTTCTGGCGCGGGACGCTCTGCGGGTAAAAGTGCATTTTTACTTTGGTATACCCAATAGCGCCAAAGGTATTGAAGTACCGTGCGGCGGGCAATGCCATGCTCGGCAGCAATCTGGCGGACAACCTCGTTGCGATGGGATTTATCATAGATGCAGGCATCCTTCAACAGCGGCGCAATCAGGTCGAGCTTGCGATTGCGCCCCTCGCGCTGGCGGTTGGTGATGTCCTCGTCCAGAACGAAAACAGAGTATGATTCGGCAGGGACGGGCTGTAATTCTGCAAGCAAATCCGATGCAACGGGGTACGGCATCCGAAAGTGTTGGCAGCTGACAACATAGCTCTGTTCTTCTCTGCAAAGCAAAACGCGGACGTGTTCGCCGTTTTCAGCGGCAAGGATGTCAAGATTCCTCATGGTCGGCATCCTCCTTGTCAATGATGATACCCCAATCGGAGATGCCTTGCTGCTGCCAGTATCGGCGGGATAGTTCCAGCTTTTCCGCAACCGAGGGACGGCTTAGAAAAGACCGAAAGACAGCCTCGCGGACTGCCGTGTGCCCATCGTCATAGTGCAGAACAAAATCTGTGGTGTAGGTTTCGCTGGGAAGATTTAAGTCGTTGGCAGGAATATCATTGCAGAGGATAGGAACATTACATTCAAATTGAAAAATTGCCGGTTCTGCATCCAGCATTTTCGCGGCGGCAAGCTGCACTTTGTCATACAGACAGCAGACGGCCTTACATTTGGTGAGCATGATTTTGGTACAGCGCTCTTTTTGGACTTGTTTTCGCATTTCCTTGACGCTCCTTGTTGTAAATTTGGGGCGTCCGTTCACCGAAGAAAAAGGAAAATCACCTGTGCCCTTTTGGGGCAAACTTCCGTTCCACATTTTCCAAATATAGAACTGAAAAGAGCGAAATTTGGAAAAAGTGGAATTTCAGTGTGCCTTTTGGAAAATCTTGAATTTTTGCTTGCCTCATGGATTTATCGTTGCGATGGTGTAAAGTGCTACTAAGAGGCAAAGACGGATTCCACATTTTCCGATTTTGCATTGACCGTACTATATGCGCGGGCACACGAAAAAATCCAGAGAGGCGCAGAGGAAATCAAGAGAGCGCATAGGAGCTCGCTCCACTCCGTTCCGCTCGCAATCCGCCTAATCTCCGAGCCAACTCCAAGAACATTCCAAGTCCACACCAAGCAAAATCAACGCATTATCTCATGTTTTCCCGCATGGGACAGAATGAGAGAGGATTGGAAACAAAAAAGAAAGCAGGCCCCGGAGCCGGATGGCGGAGGGGCCTGCGTGTGGATTCTTAACTTGTCTCTTTGTTCTTCGGTGAACGCCCTGTATCACTGTACAATTCTCACCGTTGCGGATTGATGATCGTGCGCCAATCGAGGTCACCGTGCTCCAGGCCGTGGATGAGGACCTCGGCGGTGGCGATGTTTGTGGCAACGGGAACGTTGTGCACGTCACAGATGCGCAGCAGGTTCATCTCGTTCGGCTCGCTGGGCTTGGCGCTGATGGGGTCGCGGAAGAAGAGCAGCATGTCCACTTCCTCACAGGCGATGCGCGCCACGATCTGCTCGGCACCGCCGTGGCCGCCGGGCAGGAACTTTGTGACCTTCAGCCCGGCGTTTTCCTCCACCAAGCGGCCGGTCGTGCCGGTTGCCAGCAGACGGTGCTGCTCCAAAATATGGCGATACGCCATACAAAACTGCACCATCAACTCCTTTTTGGAGTCATGGGCTATCAATGCAATCGTCATAGGTAAATGCCACCATCCTTCGCAGCAGAGTACAATATATTAAAAGGTAAGCGGGACGCGCTGCCCGCACAAACGCTTTGCCATGGCCTGTCCGGCCACAACGGCGGGATCCGCAGCGGGCGGTACCGTGCCGTTGGCCCCGGCCAGCTGCAGAACACGGCTTTCGGGGATGACCGCTAAAAGCTGCACGCCGACGGTGTCGATGCACTCGTCCAGATCAGCCACGGCAGCGTTTTTGCCGAAGCTCTCGCGCCGGACGCGGTTCATCACCAGGCGCACGGCGCTCTGCGGGCGGCCACCCGCCAGCAGCCGGTCCGCCACGATCTTGCCGTCGCGCAGGGCCACGGGGTCGGGCGTCAGCACCAGCAGGGCCTTGTCCGCCACGGTGGAGGCCGCTGTGAACGGCGCACCCATACCGGCAGCGGTGTCCAGCAGGATAAAATCAAAATAGGGCCGCATAGCGGTCAGCAGATGTCCCAGCGGGGCCGCCTCCACCGCGCCGCCCTCATACGGGGCGCTGATGACGGACAGCCCGGGGTACAGCGGGCTGGGCACAACGGCCTTGGCCCCCTCGCATCTGCCGCACAAAACATCCTCAATGTCGTAAACGGTGCGGCCATAGACGCCTGCGATAATGTCCACGCTGCGCAGACCGGAGTCCAGCTCCACCAGCAGGGTCTTGCGGCCCAGCCGTGCCAGGCAGGCCCCCAGCAGTACCGAGACGGTACTTTTTCCGGTACCGCCCTTGCCGGAGCAGACCATGATACACTGTGCGTTCATGTCGGCTCCTCTCCACAGTTGCATTAACACTAACTCGCATATATTCTATCACACTTCCGGCTGGACTGCAACTGGCTTTTTGTCAAAATATGACATGTTCTTTTTGAAGAAAATCACGATAAGGGAAACATTTTGATGCACTAAATCGGCAGAATGCCCAAGCGCACCCGATGGGGGTTGAGCGGCGCTCCGCAATCATCCGCCAAAGACGGCATCCAGCACAGCGCGCAGGATGGGCGCGGCGTTGGACCCGCCACCGCCGTATTCCAGCACGACGGCCATGGCGATTTGTGGGTCGTCCGCGGGCGCATAGCCGATCAGCACCGAGTTGACATAGTGCCCGCCGCCGGGCAGGGTGTCCGCCAGCTGGGGACTGCCGGTCTTGGCCGCGCAGGCCACGGGGGCCTCGCGCAGGACGCGGGTCGTCCGGGCCATCCGCTTCATGCCGTCGCGGATGGGGCCGAACACGCCCTCGCCGCCCGAAACCGTGGTGAACGTCGGGGCGTACTGCCAGACGGTCTCGCCGGTGGCGGCGTTCACGGCGCGGTCCGCAAAATGCAGGGCGGGCCGCTGGCCGCAGTTGGCCAGCGTGGCAGCGTAGGCCGCCAGCTGCAGCGGCGTCACGGCGGTGTTGCCCTGCCCGATGGCGGCCATCAGAGTCAGCCCGGCCTGGTAGTTTTCGTCGCTGCTCCACGTCAGGCGGCCCTGTGCCTCGGTGATTTCAACGCCGGTGGGCGTGGCCAGTCCTAACTGGCGTGCCATCGCGGAAAACACATCCACGCCCAGCCGCCGCCCGACATCGTAAAAAAAGATGTTGCAGCTGTACTCCAGCGCCGTGCGCAGGTCTACCGGCCCGCCGTGGCCGTATTGCAGGCAGCCCGGCTGGTAGCCGCTGTAAAACCCGTACCGCCCGGTGCAGTTGACCGTGGCGGCGGGGTCGATGCCCGCGGTCAGCGCCGCCGCGGCCACGGCGGGCTTGAAGGCCGACCCCGGCGCGTACAGCCCCTGGCAGACGCGGTTCAGCAGCGGCGCGGCAGCATCGGCGGAGAGCGCCGCGTAGTCTGCGCGGTAGCGCTTCAGATCGAAGCCCGGCACGCTGGCGGCGGCCAGAATGCCGCCGGTCTGCACATCCACGACCACCGCCGCCCCGGCACGGCACTCCCGCCCGGCCCCGGCAGCCTTGGTGGTGCGCAGAACCTCGATTTGGGATAAAAGCGCGTTTTGCAGTTCTTTTTGCAGAGCGCTGTCCACGGTCAGCACCAGCGTGGCCCCGGGCGCAGCCTCCCGCAGGGGCACGGTGCGGCGCACAGCGCCGTCAAAGCCGGTGTTCACGAGCACCCGCCCGTCCTGCCCGCGGAGCAGGTCGTCATAGGCGGCCTCCAACCCGCTCTGCCCGATGACAGCATCCATCGCAAGGCCGCGCCGCCGGGCAGTGGGCCACTGCTCTGCCGTGATCGGCCCGGTGAAGCCCAGCGCATGGGGCAGCAGCGTGCCGTTCGGCCAGGTGCGCACGCCACGGGCGGCAGCCCGCACTGCGCCGCTCTGCACAAGATCGGCCTTGTAAAACGACGTCAGAACGTCACTGCCGACGCCCTGCATCACGGGCAGCTCCCCCGCCGACGCGGCAGCAAAAAAGGCAGCAAGCTGTGTTTCCACATCCTTGCTGCCTGTCAGGCTCTCTATGGCTTTTACGGTCTCGCGCAGGTCGGTGCCCGGCGGCGCCGGGATGCGCAGGTAGACGTCATACACGGTGGTGTCGCGGGCCAGAACGACCCCGGCGCTGTCCACGATGGCCCCGCGCGCGGCGTGCTGGGTCACGGTGTAGCTGGCGGAGCTGGCCTCGGCGGCCTTGTCGGCGTAGTAGTCGGCGCGGACGAACTGCATCCAGGCCAGCCGCGCGAAGAACGCCGCAAACACCGCGCCGCACAGCACCATCAGCACCGCCACGCGGACGCGGCGGCGGTGGGAGTTTTTGCGGTTGGCCATGGGATCACCTCGGTAAAAAATGGATTTGTTTGTCAGGAAATGGGACATGTAGGGGCGCGGCAGCCATTCACTGCGCGGGCCGATGGCGGGCATCGACCCCTACAAACTGCGCTGCCTATTTATTGTACCCAAAATTCGACGAAAAAGCAATTACTTTTTCACGAAATAGACCGTGCCCCACAAATCGGCGGTGTCGGTCAGCGGGACCTGCGCGGTCAGGCCGTCGGCGTCGGGGGCGGGCGCGGCGGCCAGTGTGCCCAGCCAGTCCCCGCCCGCGGTGGTCACGATGTCCCCTGCCGCCAGCGCGCAGTCGGCGGGCAGGCCGGTCAGGACCCACTGCCCCGGCGTGACCAACCCGGCATAGCTGCCGCAAAGCCCGGCAGCGGCGGAAAATTCCACAGTGCAGGTGTCGCCGTCCGTGCGGGTAACGACCCCCGCGTACCGCCCGCCCGCGTCGAGGACGACATTCCCCGGCGCAGTGTCCGGGCAGGCCAGCGTGAAACCGCCGACGCCCCGGGCCACGACCCGCGCCGGGGTGACGCCGGTGATGCCCCGCCCGCAGCCGACAAGCTGCCGCAGGGCGGCGTTCTCGGCCAGCGCGTCGGCAGACTGCGCCAGCTGTTGATGCAGCGTGAAATTTTCCTGCTGCAGGGCGTCCAGCCGGGTCATGTAGTGCCCGCCGACAATGCGGTCTACCCGAGCCAGCGCGGCGGGCCGGAGTGCCGCCAGCTGCGGCAGGGCCAGCAAAAGCGCGGCCAGTACCAGCGGCACGGCCCAGCGCCAACGCCGCCTGCGGCGGCATGAAAGATCCAGCTGCACAAACATCACCCCAAGGCAGAATATGCCTTGCGGGATGGGGTTAGACTTTGGTATAATACAGAAAGAATACAGCGCATGTAGGGGCGGGCATTGCTCGCCCGCGGAACGCAGTGGCAGCCGCAAAGTTCCCGGGTCGATGACGAACATCGACCCCTACAGCGCAGGGGCGGATTCCCATCCGCCCGGACATTTTCCGCTGCCGCACACGACCGCGTGCGAACCATGTTCGCCCCTACAAATTAAGAAAGGTCAACTTTTATGAAATACAAGCTCCTGTTACTCGATATAGACGGCACGCTGCGGCCCGGCAGCTGTGAGCGTGTGCCGAAGGAAAACGCTGAGGCCGTCTGCGCCGTGCAGAAGGCCGGCGTCAAGATCGCGATTGCCACGGGCCGCGGGCGCATCGGCGTGGGCAAGGGCCTGCTGCGCAGCATCCGGCCCGACTACTGGGTCTGCGCGGGCGGTGCGCAGCTGGTGGACTACAAGGGCGCAGACCTGGCCCTGCACCGCCTGACAACCGAGGAAATGTACGCGCTGGTGGACTTTTTTGAGGATTACGACCTGCCGCTGCGCTTTACCTACCACGACGCGAACTACGCCTACCTCGGCTATGAGGAGTTCGCCCGCCGCGAGCGGGAGAAAAATTTGGCGCTGAACATCGTGGACGGCGAGGATCAGGACAAGCATCTGGAGGAGATGCCCTTCGGCGCGTTCGGCTTTCTCTCGCAGGAGATGGCCGACAGATTTCAGGAAAAATACGGCTATCTGGGGCTGAATTTCCTGTTCTCCTACCCCGGCAGCGACGGCTGCGATATTTTGCAGCAGGGCGTTGACAAGGGCGCAGGTCTGCGGGAGCTGGCGAAGCTGGCGGGCATCGACCCGGCGGACTGCGTGGCCGTGGGCGACGGCGATAACGACGTTGCGATGCTGAAGGCGGCAGGTCTCGGCATTGCCATGGGCAGCGGCAGTGCTGCCGCCAAGGCTGCCGCGGACCGCATCGGCCCCGACGCCGAGCCCCACGGCATTGCCGAGCTCTGCCGTGCGCTCTGGCCGGAGGCGTTTTAAATGGCCGAGTACACCCATGTCGGCCCCGGTCTGCCGCCGCTGCACGGTGCGCAGGCCAACGGGCTGATCTTAGGCAGCGTGCGCAGCCCCAAGAGCCGGGAGCAGGGCTTTTTCTACGGCCACAAGCAGAACCGCTTCTGGCCGATGATCGCCGCCGTGACCGGTGAGCCGGTACCCGATTGGGCCGACATCGAGGCGAAAAAGGCTATAATTTTAAAGCACGGGCTGGCCGTGTGGGACACGATCGGCGCGTGCGACATCAAAGGCGCGTCGGATGCGTCGATCCGCAACGCCGTGCCGAACGATGTGGCCGCGCTGATACAAAAGCTGGGCGTGCGGGCCGTGTTCTGCAACGGCGCGGCGTCGGGGCGTATCTACGCGAAATATGCAGAACCCCTGACCCACCTGCCCGCTGCCGTGCTGCCCAGCACCAGCCCCGCCAACGCCGCCTGGTCCCCCGCGCGGCTGCAGGCGGCATGGGGCGCTGCTTTAGAACCGTTTTTGCGCGCGGATGGTTGCAAGTGAACGGATTTTGTTCTATAATGAATTTGTGCCAGACTCCCGTAGGGGCGGATTCTATATCCGCCCGCAGGCAGCCCGGCACGGAACGGGCGGATATGGAATCCGCCCCTACGGAATGATGATACGGGAGGTGCCTGCATGAGCAAATGGCAGGAAAAAACCAAACGCCCGGTGCTGCCGGTCTATATGGCGGCGCTGGTGTGGCCTATTATGGCCCTGCTGGTGCCCATCTACACGCTGGGCGGGCTGGTGCTGACCGCCGCGGTCAGCGCGGGCGCCTACTTTGCGGGCACAAAGCTCTGCCCTACCCGCGTTGTGCGCACCTACGTGCCCTATGCCACAGGCAGTGAGGACGTGGACGCCATGCTGAACGGCATTGCCGCAAACCTCGATGCACTGCATAAACTGAACGAGGCCATCCCCGACCCGCAGCTTTCCCGGGCCATGGACCGCATGGAGAAGGCAGGCCGCAGCATTGCCGCCGTTGTGGAGAAAACCCCCGACAAGGCGCGCAGCGTGGACCGCTTTGCCCGCTACTACCTGCCCGAGGTCGTCAAGCTGATGGGCACCTACGCGGCGCTGGAGCAGAACAGCGTCAGGGGCGAGAACGCCGCCCAGATCGAGGCCGAGCTGCGCCGCAACGCCGAGACGACGGCGACAGCCTTTGAAAACCAGCTGGATGCGCTCTACAGCGCCGAGGCAATGGATATTTCTACCGATATTGAGGTGCTGGACAGTATCCTGAAAAGCCAGAACCTTGCCAAGTAAATAAAGGATACAAGAAAGGAAGATCACTATGGCTGACCTGAGCAACGAACTAGACCTGAACGTACCCGCCGCACCCTCTCTGACGCTGGATGCCGCCCCCGCGGCCCCGACACTGACCCTGGACCCCGCCGCCGATGAGAAAGTCATCGCGGAAAGCAAAAAAGCGACCCCCGTGCAGGTCGAGGACACGCCCCTCTCCCCCGAGGAGCAGAAGATGGTCAACGACTTTGCCGAGAAAATCGACATCACGAACTCCCAGATGGTCTTGCAGTACGGCGCTGCCAGCCAGAAGAAGCTGAGCGACTTCTCCGAGACCGCGCTCTCCCGCGTCAAGACCAAGGACATGGGCGAGACCGGCGAGCTCATCACGAACCTGATTTCTGAATTGCAGGGCTTTGACGCCACCACCGAGCAGCCCAAGGGCATCTTCGGCTTCTTCAAAAAGACGTCCAACAGCATTGAGCAGCTCAAGACCCGCTACGACAGCGCCGACAAGAACGTCGAGCGCATCAAGGCCCAGCTGGAGGACCACCAGGTCACCCTGATGAAGGACATCACGATGCTGGATAAGATGTATGAGCTGAACCTTGTCTACTTCAAGGAGCTGACGATGTACATCCTGGCCGGCAAGAAGAAGCTGGCCGAGGTCCGCGCCAACGACCTGAAGGCCGCGCAGGAGAAGGCCCAGCGCACCCAGCTGCCCGAGGATGCCCAGGCCGCCCGCGACCTGGCCGACCTGTGTGACCGCTTTGAGAAGAAGCTCTATGATCTGGAGCTGACCCGCAATGTGTCCATCCAGATGGGCCCGCAGATCCGCCTGATCCAGTCCAACGACACGATGATGGCCGAGAAGATCCAGACGACCATCGTGAACACGATCCCGCTGTGGAAGAACCAGATGGTGCTGGCGCTGGGCATCGCCCACAGCCAGCAGGCTATGCAGGCTGAACGCGCCGTGACCGACGCTACGAACGAGCTGCTGAAAAAGAACGCTGCTACGCTCAAGCAGGGCACGATTGAAATTGCAAAGGAGTCCGAGCGCGGCATTGTGGACATCGAGACGCTGCAGCAGACGAACAAGCAGCTGATCGAGACGCTGGATGAGCTGAATAAGATCCGCGCCGACGGCAAGGCCAAGCGCGCCAACGCCGAGCAGGAGCTGGGCCGCATCGAGGGCGAGCTCCGCCAGAAGATGCTGGAGATCAACAACTGATTGCCGTTGTAGGGGTCGATGCTTGCATCCGCCCCTACAGCACAATATAGGTATTTGCTATGCAGCTTGAACAACAGGAAAACTTTACCATTCATGGCCCGCAGCTGGAAATCCTCGGCGAGATCGAGACAAAGCTGCCCGCACCTGCCAAAAAGCGCGGCACAGCGTCGATTGTACTCGCTGCACTGGCGCTGGTGTCGGTGCTGGGCATCGGCGGGGCAAAGTTGAAGGGCGTGTACAGGGAAACGGCGGAAATTTACACCTCCGCGCAGGACGAGTACGGCCACAGCATTCAGGGAGATTTTGAGGCGCAGGCTGACGCGGCGGCGAACCTCATCAAACAGGCGGGCTATGTGGACAGCACCCCGGCGGCTGCTTTACAGGAAGCCGAGGACGCGCTGGCCACGTGGAATGATACGGACGATTCCCCTGCGGTGCAGTACGCGGCCAACCGTCGGCTGTACAATGCGGTGGATACGCTGTATGCGTCGCTGAACAACAAGGTCGATGACAGCACCCAGCGGGCGCTGGATGACCAGTACAATGCGTTTGTTTCGGCGCAGGCGACGATAGAACGCGCCGCCAATGAATACAATCTCTCGGTGGAGGACTACGAGAAAACTGTCTCGCAGTTCCCGGCCAATCTAATCTCCGGTTTGTGGGGTGCGCAGGCACCGGAACGCTTTGCTACCAAATAAACCACGATCAGCAAGGGGAAATTATGAAACTGAAAACATTTGCCAGACGCGCGGCGGCTGCCGGTGCAGTGCTGGCCGCACTGACGCTGGCGGCGCTACCCGCGCTGGCCGCGCCCAAGGTGCAGGTCAGCACGACAAACGCCGTGGCCGACCATGCGGACATCCTGTCCGACGAGACAGAACAGTATGTCAATGACGTTTCAATCAAGCTGTCCGATGCCTGCGGTGCGCAGATCGGCGTCTACACGCTGGATGAACTGCTGGGCAGCACGACGATGGAGGGCTTTGCCTACGACGTTTTTAACGCCTGGGGGCTGGGCTCAGACGACCTGGACAACGGCGTGCTGCTGCTGCTGGCCCCCAACGAGGCCGACGGCGGCGACTACTACATCATGCGCGGCAACGGGCTGGAAAGCCAGCTGTCGTTCAGCACGCTGGGGTCGCTGCTGGACGAGTACATGGAACCCTATTGGGTCAACGGTGATTACGACACCGGCACCCAAAAGACCGTGCAGGCGCTGGCCAACCGGCTGTGCAGCATCTACGGCGTAACGCTGAACAGCAGCTATACCGATACCAGCGCCCCCGATAGAGGAGGGCCCAATGTTATGGGCTTTGTTCTGCTGGTTGTGGCGGTGCTGCTGGTCATCTGGCTCATCACCTACCTGATGCGCCCCCGCGGCCCGCGCCCCCCGCGCGGCGGTGGCGGCGGCAGCAGCAAACCGACCGTTGACATTCCGGATGATGTACCGACCGGTCTGAACGGTGACGATCACTTTGCGTACATTGTCGGCTACCCGAACGGCAACGTTGAGCCGAACGGCAACATCACCCGCGCAGAAGTGGCAACCATCTTCTTCCGTCTGCTGACCGAGGAAGTCCGCACCGCAAATTCTACCCAGTCCAACAGTCTGTCCGATGTGACGCGCGGTCAGTGGTTTAACCATGCTGTCTCCACACTGTCCTCGATGGGCATTGTGAAGGGTCATAACGATGGCACGTTCGCGCCGAATGCGCCGATCACCCGTGCGGAATTTGCCGCAATCGCCGCTCGCTTCGACGATAAGAACACGGATACGTCCTCGAAGTTCACGGATATCGCATCTCACTGGGCAAAGAATGAGATCGGTATCGCCGCAAACAAGGGCTGGATCAATGGCTATCCGGATAGTACGTTCCGTCCGAACCAGTATATCACCCGCGCAGAGGCGATGACGCTTGTCAACCGCGTACTTAACCGTCTGCCCGAGAACAGCAGCGATCTGCTCGACAGCATGATCAAGTGGCCGGATAATTCCGATGCTTCCGCATGGTACTATCTCGCTGTGCAGGAAGCTACCAACAGCCACGCATACTCGGATAAGAGCAAGGGCGATAAGTACGAGAAGTGGAGCAAGCTGCGCGAAACTCGTGACTGGACCGAACTGGAAAAGTAAATACTTTCCTGTAAGGGCGAACGAATCCCCCGGCCATTGGCCGGGGGATTTTATTGCGCTGATAGTTTTTTCTAAATGAAACAAATTTCAACGAATTTCTCTTGTTAAAATTATAACATATTGCCCCTTGTGGTTTTTATATCATAGGTTCATAATAGAGATTGCCGAAAAGGGAAAAGAGAAATGAAAAAAGTAGGCTTTTCGGTAATTTTCATGCGAAAACCATGCTTTCGCAGCCGGTATAGAGGAGGAGATAATATGATCAGCTTTATCGTATGCTTATTATTATTGATCACCGGCTATCTTACTTATGGTAAAATTGTAGACAAAACCTTTGGTCCGGATGACCGTGAAACGCCGGCAGTTCGTATTAACGATGGCGTTGACTACGTTGTCATGCCGCAGTGGAAGCTGTTTCTGGTCCAGCTGCTGAACATCGCCGGCCTTGGCCCGATTTTCGGTGCCCTGCAGGGCGCCCTCTGGGGCCCGGTCGTATTCCTGTGGATCACATTCGGCACCATTTTTGCCGGCGGCGTACACGATTACTTCTCCGGCATGATCAGTGAGCGAAATGACGGTGCTTCCATCGCAGAGGTTACCGGCAAGTACCTCGGTCACACCATGCAGAATATCATGCGTGTGTTCTCGGTCGTACTGCTGATCATGGTCGGCACGGTATTTGCAGTCGGTCCGGCCGGTTTGATCGTTACGCTGTGCAAGAGCAACGGTGTGTCCGGCGTGCTTTCGACCACGCTGTTCTGGCTGATCCTCATCCTGGTTTACTACTTTATTGCAACCTTTATTTCGATCGATAA
>ENA-OQKO01000641-OQKO01000641.1-human-gut-metagenome-genome-assembly--contig:-NODE-641-length-30424-cov-4.918144_pt1 | contig 30424 bp, 30 predicted proteins | sample MGYA00242777_ERZ504796 | MGnify/ENA primary metagenome ERZ504796 (study PRJEB26092, sample SAMD00036404) | human gut metagenome | host: Homo sapiens | study: EMG produced TPA metagenomics assembly of... | reverse complement strand
GAATCACAGTGTGAAAATTCACCTGTTTATAATTTTAGATTGATTTTGGACAGTTGTACTGCCTTTGGATTATATAGATTTTATGATTGATGTGGATTTGGCTAGAGCGTGTTTGAAAAAGGCTTTCTGCAAGATGTGCGTCACAATTTGTGGGAGATTTCGCTCGGATGAGGGCGCCGTAGCGGGCTACGGCAACTGAATTCGGGTGAAATCTCCCGCAAAGTGGGGCGTGCAGATTGCGGGAATGATTTTTCAAACAGGCTCTAGGGATGTGGGCAGTTACATTTAATATACATATTACGACAGAGGTGCCAGGATGAAAAAGAAGAAAAACGTTATGTACAGAAAAAGCGTATCATTACTTGCGGCAGCTGCGATGACAGCAGTACTTATGACAGGACAGGTTTATCCAGTAGCTGCATGGGGGCAGAGTACAGAGACCAGACTTGAGAAATCCAGTCTGATTCCGGAAAATATCACAATTGATCAGCCAGTTGCTCTTTCGGAAGTGGCATTGCCCAAGAGTGATTATGGAACGCTTTCCTGGGCGGATGATTCATATATACCGGATAAAAGAGTGCAGACCTGCGAAGTAGTATTTAAACCAGCAGCAGACGTGGATCTTTCTTATATTTCCGGATGGGATTCTGAGAAAAAAGTTGTGAAAGGTAAGATCACAGTTGTTGTCAGCAGCATAGAAGAGAGTTCTGAAGATCAGCCTTCTGATACTGCTGCAGATGTGGAAACAGGTGATGAGAGCAGTGAAGCATCTGTCCCGGATGACACAACTTCTGACAATAAAGATACAGATATAAAATCTGATGATGAGGCAGTTCCAGGTGAGAATCAGCAGAATGATTCAGAAACTTCAGGAAAGACAGAAGATCAGACTGAGAATGCGGAAAACAAGCAGAACAGTGAAGCAGATAAAAAAGAAGAAACCATCGAGAGCACTCCTGCTTCCAATGAAGTAAAATCTGAAGAGAACACCGAAGCGGCTGGAATTACAACCCCGGCAGAAAAAACAGAAGCAACGGCTCCTGCAATGGAAGAAACTGTAGATTCTGAAGATATTCAGGAAGAAGCCCCAGAAGAGTCAAAAGCTGATACAAATTTAGATACAGCTGCAGAAGAGTCAAAAGCTGATACAGGTTCAGATACAGCCGCAGATAGCATAGAGAGTACAAATTCTGATAATGGTGAGGATGCAGCATCTGACAATGTGCAGACCGCAGATTCCTCAGATGATACTGGAAAACTGAACGAAACTTTTGGTGAGGTGATGCCTGGTGCTACCATTCTTGATGGTACAGGGGATTCTGTGAAAAATGAGAACACAGAAGAGAAAAAAGATACTGCAGATACAACGAACACCACGGATGTAAAAGACACAACAGACCCTACAGAGGATGACCAGAAAAATATATTTGATAATCCTCTTGACTTTACCACAGCGGATACAAGACCGGCAACTGCTGAGGACGATCTCACAGAAGAAGAGCAGGCTGCAAGGGCTGCTCAGAATCATAGTTGTGAGGGAATTTCTGTATCAGGCATAGATCTTCCCTGGTATGTCCAGTTCCAGGTGACCAGTGGTGAAAATTACGAATTTAAAAATGAAGATAATGCTACGATCTTCCAATCCTATGAATTTAAATTATGGGATCTGAAGAATAATACAGAGTATGAAATTCCGGATGGACAGTATGTAAGCGTAACGATTCCTGTCAAAGAAGGATATAAATATTCGATTGAGCATCTTCTTGATAATGGTGCGACAGAGACCATTATTCCCAGTGTAAACGGAAGCACCATGGTATTCAGCACACATTCTTTCAGCCCGTTTGGAATTGCAGGTTTTCGTCCAATCGTAGGAGAGGACATTGCAAATGGAGCGTATGGCGATGGAAGTACACCAACTCCTACACCTACTGTGACGATCAGTGGAACACCTACCCCGTCTCCATCTGTGACCGGAGCTGGTACGAATGGAACAAATGGATCCGGAACGGGTAAAACGGATAGCAATAGCGGAAATGAAACTGGTGGAAATACAGGTGATTCAAATGGAATCAGCAATGGAAATACAAATGGCTCTTCCAATGGGACTTCAGGAACCGGAAATGGTGGTTCTTCATCTGGTACCGGAAGCTCTGACGGCAGTGACAATTCCGGAACCAGCAATACACCAGGTGTGGCATCTGATGGAACTATAAATTCTGGCACAACAGATGGCAGTTCTTCAAATGGAACAGGTTCCAGTACAAATGCGGGACAGACTGCAGGAAACACTACAGGCAACACTGCAGGAAATACGGCTGCTACCTCAAACGGAAATAACGGTCAGAGTCAGACCTCAAATGCAGTAAAAACTGGTGACAACACCATGATCCTTCCCTTTGTGATCCTTGTGATCGCTGCAGCCGCTGTGATCATTATTGTGATTATTGTTCGCAAAAAGAAAAGATAAAGCAGACAGGATAATTAAAACGGACATTCATAATCCATGAATAACGAAGCCAGCCCTTCCATATATTACATATGGGAGGGCTGTTTTTATGAAAGTAAAAGTCATTTTAAAATCTTTACTTTTTTCCTATGCAGTTACCGGAGCGTTTCTTTTGCTTCTGGCATTCCTTTTATTCCAGTTTGACCTGGGAGAAAAGCCTGTGTCAGCAGGAATTGTAGCTGTGTATATTTTGTCCTGTTTTTCAGGAGGCTTCATGTCAGGAAAAATTCTGCGCAAAGATAAGTATTTATGGGGAATTCTGGTAGGGGCTTTTTACTATTTGCTTTTGATTACAGTATCTTTTGTAGTGCAGGGAAAATGGGAAATGAGTCTGGTACATGCAGTAACTACTTTTTTTATGTGTCTGGGTGGTGGTGCTCTTGGTGGGATGTTGTCTTAGAGCGTGTTTGAGAAATCATTCCCGCATTTTTTGAAAAGATTCGCACTCTGTCCAATAAAAAATGCTTTAAAAATAAAAAAAAATATGATATACTAGGCAAAGATTATATACATAAGGAGGCTAATACTATGCAGCATATCAAAACATTAAATACAAAGAACCTGCAGAACACTGTAAAGAAAGGCGGCTGCGGCGAGTGCCAGACATCATGTCAGTCCGCATGCAAGACATCCTGTACAGTAGGAAACCAGAGCTGCGAGAACAAATAAGTCGGGCAACTGGAAACGTATGTAAGCAGCGGTGTAAAAGCCGCTGCTTATTCATGCAATAGGAAAGAATGAAAGGATATACTAACATGAGTCTGATTCACCGTTATCAAAACAATGGCTACAACATCGTGCTGGACATCAACAGCGGATGTATCCATGTTGTGGATGAAGTGACCTACGAAGTACTTCCTTATATGGAAGAAGGTCTGGACACAGCTGCCATTGTAGGAAAACTGGGAGATCAGTTTTCAGAAGAAGATATTAAGACATCAGTGGCAGAGTGTGAGAAGCTGAAAGCCGATGGCATGCTTTTCACCAGAGATGTATATGAGAATGCTATTGATACATTTACCAAGAACCGTCAGACAGTGGTAAAAGCGCTCTGTCTGCACATCGCCCACGATTGTAACCTTGCCTGTCGCTACTGCTTTGCAGAAGAAGGCGAATATCATGGGCACAGAGAGCTGATGAGTTATGAGGTTGGAAAGAAAGCATTGGATTTTCTGATCGCAAACTCCGGAAGCCGCCGCAATCTGGAAGTGGATTTCTTTGGTGGTGAGCCTCTGATGAACTGGCAGGTTGTCAAAGATCTGGTAAAATACGGAAGAGAGCAGGAAAAGCTGCATGACAAAAACTTCCGTTTCACGCTGACAACAAACGGTGTATTACTGAATGATGAAGTAATGGAATTTGCAAACAAAGAGATGGGGAATGTTGTACTCAGTATTGATGGAAGAAAAGAAATCCACGATCATATGAGACCATTCCGTAACGGAAAAGGAAGTTATGATCTGATCGTGCCGAAATTCCAGCAGTTTGCAGAGAGCCGTAATCAGGACAAGTATTATGTCCGCGGTACATTTACGCATTACAATCTGGATTTTGCAGATGATGTTCTTCATCTGGCTGATCTGGGCTTCAAGCAGATTTCTGTGGAGCCGGTAGTTGCAGAAGATTCTGAGGAGTACGCACTCCGGGAAGAAGATCTGCCAAAGCTCTTTGCAGAGTATGACAAGCTTGCCGCTGAAATGGTAGAAAGAAAAAAATCCGGAAAGGATTTCAATTTCTTTCATTTTATGATAGATTTAGAGGGTGGCCCGTGTGTTGCAAAGAGATTATCCGGCTGTGGATCAGGTACTGAGTATCTGGCTGTTACACCGTGGGGTGATTTCTATCCGTGCCATCAGTTTGTTGGAAATGAAGAGTTCCTGATGGGAAATGTCTGGGATGGCGTAAAACGTACGGATATCCGGGATGAATTCAAATGCTGTAATGTTTATGCAAAAGAAAAATGCAGAAATTGTTTTGCAAGATTCTACTGCAGCGGTGGATGTGCAGCAAACTCTTATCATTTCCATGGAAATATTAATGATGCATATGATATTGGCTGTGAATTGCAGAAAAAGCGGATTGAGTGTGCAATCATGATAAAAGCGGCGGAAGCTGAAATGGAGGTAGAAGGATGAAAAAAAAGAAAGGAGTCGTAGTCTTTCTGGTACTGATCATTGCGATGTTACTGCTTGGCTACTATTCTTATGGTATTGTAAAGGGTACCGCAGCAAAGGACAATGAGAAAGGAATCAAGCTCGGACTTGACCTTGCCGGTGGTGTCAGCATTACATATCAGGTAAAAGGTGACGAGACACCGTCTGCTGAGGATATGAAAGATACTGTATACAAACTGCAGAAACGTGTAGAGACTTACAGTACAGAGGCAGAGGTTTATCAGGTAGGTGATAACCGAATTTCCGTGGAAATTCCGGGTGTATCTGATGCAAATTCAATTTTGGAAGAACTTGGAACACCGGGTACTTTGGAATTTAAGACCACAGAGGGCGAGACATTCATGACCGGTGAGATGGTGGCTGATGCACAGGCTGCTACAGACACAAGCAAAACATCTTCCAGTAAATATGTGGTTCAGTTAAAACTGACTAGTGAAGGTGCTAAGATTTTTTCTGAAAAAACAGGCGAATATCTGAATAAGGTACTTCCGATTTACTATGATGGGGAGTGTATCAGTTATCCGACGGTACAGAACCAGATCACAAACGGCGAGGCTGTCATCAGCGGTATGAAGAGCTACGAGGATGCAGAAGCACTTGCTTCCCAGATCCGAAGTGGTGCGCTGAAACTGGAACTTGAAGAGTTACAGTCTGAAGTTGTAGGGGCAAAACTTGGTTCCCAGGCTATTAAGACAAGTATTATCGCAGCAATTATCGGTCTGCTGATCATCATTGCGTTTATGTTGATCGCATACCGTATCCCGGGACTTGCGGCATCAATCGCACTGCTGATCTACACTGGTATCGTGCTTGCAATTTTACATCTGTATCACATTACACTGACCCTGCCGGGTATCGCTGGTATTATCCTGTCCATAGGTATGGCAGTGGATGCAAACGTTATTATCTTTGCACGTATCCGTGAGGAGATTGCAGCAGGACATTCCGTAGCACAGTCAATTGACATTGGATTTAAGAAAGCATTTTCCGCAATCTTTGACGGAAACATTACTACATTGATTGCAGCAGCTGTACTTGGTCTGCGTGGATCCGGTACTGTAAAAGGATTTGCTGCCACACTGGCAATCGGTATCGTATTCTCCATGTTTACCGCACTGGTAATCTCCAGATGGCTGGTAAAAGCACTGTATGGACTTGGCTTCCAGGATAAAAAATTCTACGGTGAGAAAAAAGAGAGCAAGAGCATCAACTTCCTTGGAAAACGAGGATTGTTCTTTGGTATTTCTCTGGCAGTGATCGTAGCCGGATTTGTAGGCATGGGTGCTCACAAAGCAGGCAACGGACAGCCACTGAATTTCAGTATGGAGTTTAAGGGCGGTACAGCAACAACCGTTGCATTTGATAAAGATTACACGATCGAGGAGATCGATGAGCAGATCGTACCTTATATAGAAGAAGTAACCGGTGATGCAAATGTTCAGACACAGAAAGTTGCAGACAGCAATTCCATCATTATCAAGACCAGAACACTGAATCTGGATGAGCGTGAAAAACTGGCAACTGCAATGGAAGACAACTTCGGTGTTCAGGAGAACGATATCACATCTACAAACATCAGCTCCACGATCAGTAGTGAGATGAGAAGTGATGCTATCGTAGCTGTGATTATTGCGACGATCTGTATGCTGATCTACATCTGGTTCCGGTTCAAAGATATCCGTTTTGCAAGCAGTGCGGTTATTGCACTGGTACATGATGTACTTGTTGTTTTAGCATTTTATGCATTATCTCAGACCTCTGTGGGCAGCACATTTATTGCCTGCATGCTGACGCTGGTTGGTTACTCTATCAATGCGACGATCGTTATCTTTGACCGTATCCGTGAGAATCTGGCACTGGAGAGCGGACGCAGAGATACTGATTTGAAAGAAGTAGTAAATAAGAGTATCACACAGACATTGTCACGAAGCATCAATACTTCCCTGACAACATTTATCATGGTATTTATGCTGTTTATTCTCGGTGTATCTTCCATCCGTGAATTTGCAGGACCTCTGATGGTAGGTGTTATCTGCGGTGGATATTCTTCTGTATGCATCACAGGTGCACTGTGGTATGTATTTAAGACAAGATTTTCTAAAAAGAAAAAATAAGAAACGCGTTAATCGTAAGTTTTTTGTTTCTCTCTGGCAGAAATGAAATAAAAGAAGACAGTAGTTGTAGAAATGCCGCTACTGTCTTCTTTTATTTTGCGTTCATGAGCAAATAGCAAAAGCGGATTGCGAATATCAGCTTTACAACCTAGTATTTTACTAGAAAATATAGTATGATATGCAGCAGTTGGTTAATGCTATCTTGCAGGATGATTATTTTTTTGCTAAGATAGGAAAGCTTAATGTAATAAGATTTACTTAATTATGAAACGGAGGGTGTGACATGCAGGCATATGTGGAATATTTTCAGACACATGGACAGGAATATGTGCATATGATCTGGCAACATCTGTATCTGAGTCTTCTGGCAGTGGGAATCGCAGCTGCGGTAGGTATTCCATGCGGCATCCTGAGCCTGCGTGCTCCGAGGATAAAGAAGATTCTGACTACAGGATTCAGTGTCTTGCGTATTATTCCGAGTCTGGCAGTGCTTGTTATTCTGATTCCGATCATGGGAGTGGGTGTGAAACCGGCACTGACAGCATTGGTGATTCTGGCAATCCCACCAATTCTGATACAGACAACGCTGGCATTTTCACAGGTTCCAGATTTTCTGCTGGAAGTGGCAGATGCCATGGGCATGGATAAAAAGAGAAAATTCCGGCAGGTGGAAGTGCCGCTGGCGATGCCTGGTATTATCAGTGGCATCCGTATGGCGATGTCAGAGGTTATCGCAAGTGCTACACTGGCGGCTTATATTGGCGCCGGAGGGCTTGGAATTCTGATTTTTAACGGAATCAATCTGCTGAAAACCGAGTATCTGGTGATCGGTGGAGGAACAGTGGCTGTCATTACTATGCTGTGTAGCATGGCACTTGGGGCAGTTGAGAAAAAAATAAGTCGGGCACTTTAAAAAGCAAATAAAGGAAGTCTGATATTGATAGAAAGTTGAGAGCATTACAGGAGGAAAAAAGAGATGAAGAAAAAAGTATTGGCAGTAATACTTGCAATTGTATCAGTCGCAGCACTTGCGGCATGTGGAAGTAACGGAGCAGCAGAACCGAAAGCAGATGGAAGTGCAGCTACCGAAAAAAGCAGTAGTACAAGTGCAGATACCACGATTAAAATCGGAGCAAAAAGTTTTTCAGAGAGTAAAATCCTGGGTGAGTTATATGCACTTGCCCTGGAAGATGCCGGATATAAAGTGGAACGTGAATTTGAAGTATCCGACAACCTGATCCATCAGGCAGTGTGTGACGGTCAGATTGATATGTATCCGGAGTACACCGGTACTTCATTACTGACGATTCTGGATCAGCCGATGGAGACAGATTCACAGATCACTTATGACAAAGTAAAAGAAATGTATGCAGAAAAATTCAATCTGGATGTGTTGGATATGTGTGAGGCAAGTAACGGAAATGGTCTGAGCATGCGTGCGGATGTGGCTGAGAAATATGGAATCAAGAGCATTTCGGATCTTCAGGCAAATGCAGATAAAATTCGTTTTGGCGGCACATCGGATACCTTTGAACGTGAAGATGGACTTCCGGGACTGGAACAGACTTATGGTACGTTTAAGTTTAAATCCAAAAACACCTTTGACAATTCACTGAAATATCAGGCAATGGCAAATGATGAAGTGGACTGTGTACCGGCTTACACCACAGATGCACAGTTGAGCAGCGATGAGTTTGTTCTGCTGGATGATGATAAACATTTCTGGCCTCCGTACAACATTATACCGGTTGTCCGCCAGGAACTGATCGATGAACACCCGGATGTGGCTGAGATCATTAATAAGATCAGTGCAGCAATTGATACGGAGACTATGACAAAGCTGAATGCACAGGTGGATATCGATAAAGAAGAGTATGAAGATGTGGCAGCAGATTTCTACGCAACGTTGAAGTAGGAACCACGAAAAGAAATAATCAAACAGATGAATATGTCAGCTTACGCTGACCAGAATCACGCACCAAGTCTCACGTGCGTTCGACTTGAAAGAAAAATCTGTTGGGAAAGAAGTGCAGGAGGAAAAGAAGGATGAGCATTGCAGTTGAATTTCTGGATGTGGTAAAACAGTTTCCGGGTGCAGTGGAGCCGGCAGTGGATCATGTGAGTTTTCAGATTCAGGAGCAGGAAATGATCACAATACTGGGGACATCCGGCTGTGGGAAAACCACATTGATGAAGATGGTGAACCGCCTCTATGAGCCTACATCCGGAGAAATTCGAATATTCGGAGAAAATATAGGGCAGACGGATGCGGTGGCACTGCGCAGAAAGATTGGCTATGTTATTCAGCAGGTCGGTTTGTTTCCACATATGACCGTAGAAAAGAATATTGCAGTGGTACCGGAAATCCTCGGTTGGGATTCTGCACAGATACATGACCGGGTAACGGAACTGCTGGAACTGGTAAATCTGGATCCGAAGCAGTATCGCAGCCGGTATCCGTCCCAGCTTTCCGGTGGACAGCAGCAGCGTGTGGGTCTGGCCAGGGCACTGGCTGCCAAGCCGTCGCTTATGCTGTTGGATGAGCCATTTGGTGCCATTGATGCGATCAATCGGACCAAGCTGCAGGACGAATTGATGAAAATCCATAAACGTGCAGGTCTGACCTGTATGTTCGTCACCCATGATGTGACGGAGGCGTTGAAGCTTGGCACCCGGATCATGATCATGAATCAGGGGAAAATTCAGCAGTTTGACACAGCAAAAAACATTCTTGAGTATCCGGCAAATGAGTATGTGGCATCCTTGCTGCAGTCGGTACAGGAAGGATTAAACTTTTTCAGATGACACGTTTTATCACATATACAACGAGACATTATGACAAGTTAATACAGGCAGTTCTGGAGCATTTTGAAATTGTGGGTCTTACCCTTGTAATCTCTATTGCGCTGGCATTTATGATCGCCATGCTTGTAATGGAACATAAGCGGATCACGGCATGGATCACGCGGGTATTCAGTATGATCTATGCAATTCCAAGCCTTGCACTGTTTGCACTACTGCTTCCGGTGACGGGGCTTGGCATGCAGACAGCAGTGCTGGTGCTGGTGATTTATAATCAGTTTATTCTGATCCAGAGTTTTACCGATGGGTTTACCTCTGTTGATGCAGGGGTTCTGGAGGCAGCAGCCGGTATGGGGATGACAAAAGGGCAGATTTTCCGGAAGGTGCGGCTTCCGCTGGCACTGGATACGATGATTGCAGGCGTTCACATTTCTATTATATCTACAATCGGGATTGCGACAATTGCTTCTACGGTAGGCGCAGGTGGTCTTGGTACAATTCTATTTGACGGGATGCGCACCCAGAATGTGGTAAAGATTGTCTGGGGAACGTTTTTGTCCGTAGTCATGGTTTTGGGGGTCAACGGTATTCTGAAACTGATAGAAAAACGTTTGAAGAAGAAACTGTATCAGGGATAGGTTCCGGAGAAAAAGAAAGACTGATGGACAGCAGAGGACAAACCTCTTTGTGGAAAAAGTGATGGAGTAGAAACAAAATGATAAGAGAGTATTTAAAAGAACATATTTTGATTACAGATGGTGCCATGGGTACCTATTATGACAGAAAAAAATCAGAAAATGGCCGGATTGCGGAGGAAGCGAATCTGCTGGAGCCGGAACTGATCACCCGGATCCATGAAGAATATCTGGAACAAGGAGCCAGACTGATCCGTACGAATACCTTTGCGGCAAATCATGCTATGGCACTGGGGAGAGGTGTCCGTGACCGCAGGGAACAGGATGCTTATGTAAAACATGTGATCCGCGCGGCGTGGAAACTGGCGCAGAAAGCAGCAGAAAACCGTCCGGAGGAAATTTTTGTCGCAGCAGATATCGGACCGGCGGCGGAAAATCTGTTTAGTGAATATGAGACAGATCCGGCAGCGGAATATCGTTTTCTGGCAGATTGTTTTCTGGAGTGCGGTGCACAGATTTTTAACTTTGAGACATTTTCAGATATTAAATATGTGGCAAAAACAGCCCGATATATCAAAGAAAAATGCCCGGAAGCGTTTGTGATGGTTTCTTTTGCAGCAAATCGTAACGGTTATACTACGCAGGGAATCAGCATCAGCCGACTGTTTGCCGAGGCGGCGCAGACACCGGAAATCGACAGCTACGGATGCAACTGTCTGCTGGGGGCAGCCCACATGTACAAGCTGATCAAAGCACAGAACCTTGCCGGGGACAAGTTTATCCAGGTATCACCAAACAGCGGATATCAGCAGATTGTCCGTGGACAGGCAGGCCATGCAGATGGTGTACACTATTTTGCTGATAAAATGGAACAGATGGCAGAATTGGGTGTAAATATTATTGGCGGATGCTGCGGAACCACACCAAAGCATATCCGGATGCTGTGTGAAAAACTGGCAGGAAAAGCACCATATGAAAAGCTTCCGGTAGTGGAAAAAGGCGGGGAAGATGCTGTTTCCCAGACCCGTAACAATTCATTCATGGCAAAATTACAGCGGGGAGAAAAAGTGATTGCTGTAGAACTGGATCCCCCTTTTAACCAGGATGCTCAAAAACTGATGGAAGGTGCATTTCAGTTGAAACAGAGCGGTGTAGATATCATTACCATCGCAGATTCACCACTGGCGAGAGCCCGCGCAGATTCTGTACTGCTGGCTGCAAAAGTCGGTGCTATGGTGGATATTCCGGTGATGCCGCATATCGCCTGCCGTGACAGAAACCGCATCAGTATGCACTCCACATTATTGGGTGCACATATCAATGGAATCCGGAATCTGATGATCGTCACCGGTGATCCCGTGCCTTCCGGTGAACGGGACAACACAAAGAGCGTGTTTGATTTTAATTCGATTCGTTTTATGGAATATGTAAAAGAACTGAATCAGGAGATTTTCCTGCAGGATGCATTTTCTTATGGTGGTGCTCTGAATCAGAATCAGGCAAATGAAGATCAGGTCATGAAGCGGATGCAGAAGAAAATCGATGCAGGACTTTCCTGGTTTATGACCCAGCCGATCTATTCTGATGAGGAAGTAGAAAAACTGGGCAGAATGAAACAGGAGTTGAATACAAAGATTTTATGTGGTATTATGCCGTTAGTCAGCTATCGCAATGCGATGTTTATCAAGAACGAAATGCCGGGCATTCAGGTGCCGGATGAAATCGTGGCACAATATCGGCCGGATATGAGCCGGGCAGAGGCAGAGGATGTTGCAGTCCGTATTTCTCTTTCTATCATGGAAAAGCTGGAAGAGGTAGCCGATGGATTTTATTTTATGACACCATTTAACCGTGTATCTCTGATCACCAGGATCATTCATGCGCGGAAACCGCAATAGGAGAGTTGGAATGAAAAAGGAAGAACTGTATAGATTATTAGAGAATGGACCTGTATATCTGGATGGAGCTACAGGAAGCAATCTGCAAAAAGCCGGTATGCCTACAGGTGTGTGCCCGGAACAGTGGATTCTGGATCATCCGGATGTGATCCTGGATCTTCAGAAACGTTATATAGAAGCAGGTACGCAGATTTTATACGCACCGACATTTTCCGGAAACCGTATCAAACTGGAAGAGTATGGACTGGCAGATAAAATCGTAGAGATCAATACAAAACTGGTGCAGCTGTGCCGGGAAGCAGCGGGTGAGAAAGGACTGGTATGTGGTGATATGACCATGACCGGTGAAAGCCTGGAGCCGATGGGCGATCTGGAACTGGAAGAACTTATTGATATTTACAAAGAACAGGCGAAAATCCTGTATGAAGCAGGCGTTGACCTCTTTGTGGTAGAGACTATGATGAGCCTTGCTGAGACCAGAGCCGCTGTTCTGGCAATCAAAGAGACCTGTGACCTGCCGATCATGGTATCCATGACCTTTGATGAAAAAGGAAAGACATTATATGGAAATACACCGGAAGGATGCATGGTTGTGCTGCAGAGCCTCGGAGCAGATGTCGTAGGTATCAACTGTTCTACCGGTCCTGAGCGGATGGCAGATATGGTACGACAGATGAAACCGTATGCAAACGTGCCGATTCTGGCAAAACCGAATGCAGGCCTGCCGCAGATGGTAGATGGTGAGACTGTTTATGATATGGGACCGGAAGAGTTCGCATCTTTTGGCCCGATGTTGATGGAAGCCGGTGCGGCAGTGCTCGGCGGATGTTGCGGAACGACACCGGAGCACATTGCCTCTCTGGTTGCGGCAACGAAGGATATGAAGCCGGTTCCGGTGATGCAGGAGCGCAAACGTGTCTTGGCTTCGGAGCGCCAGATACAGGAGATAGATATCAACGGTCCGTTTCTTGTGATCGGTGAGCGCATTAATCCGACCGGAAAGAAAGAACTGCAGGAATCACTGCGCCAGGGAAGCATGGAGATTGTCTGTGACATGGCAGAAGAACAGGAAGAGATGGGAGCACATATTCTGGATATCAATATGGGAATGAATGGTATTGATGAGAAGGAAATGATGCTGGAGGCCATCGAGGAAGTGACCATGACCACAAGCCTTCCACTCTGCTTCGACTCCAGTCATGTAGATATCATAGAGGCAGCTCTGCGCCGTTATCCGGGACGCGCTCTGATCAATTCCATTTCACTGGAAAAAGAAAAATTTGAAAAGCTGCTTCCAATTGCTAAAAAATATGGAGCGATGTTTATTTTACTTCCGCTGTCCGATGCAGGACTGCCGAAGGATATCAACGAAAAGAAAGAAATTATACATACGATCCTCGCTCGTGCATTAGAACTTGGCATGCACAAAGAGGATATTGTGGTGGACGGACTGGTAGCCACCGTAGGTGCAAACAAAAATGCAGCGCTGGAGACATTAGAAACCATTTGTTACTGTAAAAATGAACTGGGTCTGGCAACTGTCGGTGGATTATCCAATATTTCTTTCGGATTACCGAACCGTGCCTTTGTCAATGCAGCATTTGTTACCATGGCCTTACAAAGCGGTCTGACTATGGCCATTGCAAATCCGTCCAGTGACATTATGATGAACCTGGCAGCAGCCAGTGATTTACTGTTAAACAAAGCCGGTGCGGATCTGAATTACATCAACCGCATGGCAGAGTTTGATGCAAAAAAAAAACTGAATCTGTAAAATCAGCGAAGGCATCGCTACAGAACGCAGGCGGAAATACACAGACACCTGCGGCAGCAGAAAAAGACAAATGCAGTGAGAACAAGGATGCCTCCATGAATGCTGCGGCATCTCACAGCACAATCTACAAAGCGGTGCTGAACGGTTCCATGAAGAGCATTCTGGATGAAGTAAAAGCCGGTCTGGCACAGGGCATGGAACCTGGTATGATTGTCAGCGATGAGCTGATCCCTGCCATCAATGAAGTGGGGGATCTCTTTGAACAGCAGAAATACTTCCTGCCACAACTGATTGCCAGTGCAGAGACCATGAAGAAAGCCATTGAGTATCTGGAACCAATGTTGTCTTCCGGGGATGAGACCGGTCCGAAAGTGACCATTGTGATTGCTACCGTAGAAGGAGATATTCACGATATCGGAAAAAATCTGGTGGCACTCATGCTGAAAAATTATGGATTTCGTGTAGTGGATCTGGGAAAAGATGTACCGAAAGAAGACATCGTGCAGGCAGCCATCGATGAAAAGGCAGATATTATTGCACTGTCTGCTTTGATGACGACTACAATGATGCGGATGAAAGATGTAGTGGAGCTGGTGAAAGAAAAACAGTTGAAAACCAAAGTTATCATCGGAGGTGCGGTTATCACACAGAGCTATGCAGACGAAATCGGAGCCGATGGATATTCGAAAGATGCGGCCGATGCCGTACGGCTGGTGCAGCGGTTGCTCGGACTTTCATTATGATAAAGAATAAGCTGGAAATGAAATCCAGACAGACACGGCGGTGAGAGATGTTCACTCCGGTGACGAAAATCAGACGATCGTCTTGTCCTGGATTTTGTTTCCAGCTTTGTTTTATAAAAAATCAGATGATACGCAAGTGTTCAATAGTGCCTTAAAACAGTCCGTTGTTGTGTACCGGCACGATATCCTGTACATTATGTTCTACCACATCCCAGTGCTCAGCCAGTTTACCATCTTCGATACGGTAAATATCACATACTTTATTAAATGCACCGTTTTCCAGTGTGCATTTGAAAAATACATATACGATATCTCCATCCTCACCGATATGAATGATATCCATATGTGGTTTCAGACTGAAGAAAAATTTGGTGAATTCTACAAAGCCTTCTTTTCCGCTCGGAGCAGTCGGATTGTGCTGGATGTAATTGTCTTTCATATAATTGTCTAAATTGGAGATATCCCAGTTGTTAAATACTTCATCGTAAAATTTCAATACAAGTTCTTTGTTTGTCATAGTCGTGTTTCCTTTCTGAATTGATTTTATGTTTATATGATAAACGAAAAATGTTGAATTGAAAACCGTTATTTGTTGAAAACTGTGAGAACCACAGAATAATTATTTTCGACAAATGTTGAATACAACAATGATTATAGAAGTGCAGAGAAAATCAAAAACACCTCTTTACTTCAAAACTTTAATATGTTAAAATTTTGCACAGAGAAAAGCAAATGCTGGAAAGCAGATGCAATAGGTATTTGGTTACAGAAGGAGTATAAAATGAGCAAAAAAATCAGAACAGAGGCCGTGGATCACCTGTTTGAAGCTATCCTGTGCCTGAAAGATAAAGAGGAGTGTTATACCTTTTTTGAAGATGTTTGTACTATCAATGAGATTTTATCACTGTCACAGCGTTTTGAAGTGGCACATATGCTGAGGGAGCAGAAGACTTATCTGGATATCGCGGAGAAAACCGGTGCATCCACAGCGACGATCAGCCGCGTCAACCGGTCCCTGAATTATGGCAATGACGGTTATGATATGGTGTTTGCCAGAATGAAAGGGCAGGAAGGTGAGCAGTAGCGGAAAAACGATAATAGAAAAAGAATAGTAAAAGAAAAAAGGAAGCACAGAAGGATTCCCGTATATGGGAATCAGCTGCGTTTCCTTTTTGTGTTTTTCGGCGGCTCCGGTTTTTTCATGGAGTCGATGATTTTCTCAATCAGAAGTTTTTTTGTATAGACATCAAAGTTCAGAAGACAGATGAAAGTGAACTTCTGTAAAAAGTCAGCATCTTTTTCACTGAGATTTTCCAAATCTGCAAAAGCAGATTCACTGATGATATATTCTTCCTGGATGATTTCTTTTAAACGCTCTACCTGATGGGATTCCAGGCAGAAGATACCGTCATAAATCTCCTCCAGTGTCGGGGAAGATTTTTTGCCGAAATAGAGGTCAGTCAGCGGATTCAGAACATTCTGGATATCACTGATACTGAGGACACTTTTAAAATAGTAGATAAACACCAGGGTTAAAATATGTTCTTTGGAATATTTTTTCTTTTCCGGCGGCGGGAGCAGATTATTTTTTACATAATTATTGACCATGGTTTTGGTCAGAATTGGATCTTCCTCATGCCGTTTTGTAGGATACAGTTCTTTTTCCATGAATGTTATGACCTGATCCATATATAGATTGATATCCGGAAGTGCTTCCAGTTTTGCATGGTCAATTCGTGACAGACTGTCCAGTATGCTGTTTAATAAATCGTTTGTATTGATTGTCATGCGAACTATCTCCAGTCATTCGTGATTTATGTTTTGTAATGTTTAAAGGATATTATATAGTATTGAAAACCGAATGGCAAGTCAATGTTGTTGACGGGATCAGGCACCTTATGCTATGATAGCACAAGGTTAGAAAATATGTTCGATAAAAGACAGCAGTAAGAAAAATGAAACAGATAGAAAAAATAAATGGAGGAAGCATGGGCAGATATGATTTGCTGAATACACAGCAGCAGGAAGCGGTTTTTCAGACAGAAGGACCGGTGCTGGTACTGGCAGGAGCCGGTTCCGGAAAGACGAGGGTTCTGACGCACAGAACCGCTTATCTGATAGAGGAAAAAGGGGTGAATCCATATCATATTATGGCAATTACCTTTACAAATAAAGCAGCAGCAGAGATGCGGGAACGTATCGACAATCTGGTGGGATTCGGTTCGGAGAGTATCTGGGTATCTACCTTTCACTCCAGCTGTGTGCGGATTCTCCGTCGGTATATTGACCGTCTGGGCTATGACAACCGGTTTACGATTTATGATGCAGATGATCAGAAGACGGTGATGAAGGACGTGTGCAAGCGGCTTCAGATTGATACGAAGCAGACGAAAGAGCGTGCGTTACTGAATGTGATTTCTACCGCAAAAAATGAATTGATCTCTCCGGAGGAGTTTACCCTGCGTGCAGCCGGTGATTATGCAAAACAGAAGCAGGCACAGGTTTACCGGGAATATCAGCAGACGCTGAAAAAAAACAATGCACTTGATTTTGACGATCTCATCATGAAATGTGTGGAATTGTTTAAAAATGATCCGGAAGTGCTGGATTCTTATCAGGAGCGTCTGCGCTATATCATGGTGGATGAGTATCAGGATACAAATACGGCGCAGTTTGAACTGGTGCGACTGCTGGCAGCCAAGTATCGTCACCTTTGTGTGGTAGGTGATGATGACCAGTCAATCTACAAATTCCGTGGAGCCAATATCCACAATATTCTCAATTTTGAGCAGTATTTCCCGGATGCAAAAGTCATTAAGCTGGAGGAAAACTACCGTTCTACACAGAATATTCTGGATGCTGCCAATGCGGTGATCAAAAATAACGTGGGTAGAAAAGCAAAGGCACTCTGGACGCAGCAGGATGCCGGTGACAAAATCGACTGTAAGGATTTTGATACAGCATACGATGAGGCAGAGTACATTGCCCACAGCATCAATTCATTTGTGCGCAAAGGGGTATTTTCTTATGGAGACAGTGCCGTACTGTACCGGACCAATGCACAGTCACGTTTGTTAGAGGAGCGGTTTGTCCGGGAGAATATTCCGTATAAAATCGTGGGTGGTGTAAACTTCTATGCAAGAAAAGAAATTAAAGATTTACTGTGTTATCTGAAAACGATCGACAATGCACAGGATGATCTGGCAGTGAAACGGATCATCAATGTACCGAAACGGGGAATCGGCGCAACGACCATAGCCAAAGTACAGGACTATGCAGATGAGAACGGAATGAGTTTTTATGCCGCGCTGAGACAGGCGGAAGAGATATCGACGCTGAGCAAAGCTACTGCGACCAAGATTCGTCCTTTTGTGACTTTTATTCAGATGCTGCGCAGCAAGCTGCCCTATATCAGTGTGGAACAACTCATGGATGAGATTATTGAAGATACCGGTTATGTGGCAGAACTGGATGCGGAAGGTACAGATGAAGCCCGTGCCCGGATTGAAAATATCGATGAGCTGATCAGCAAGATCGTGGCCTATGAGGAATCTGTGGAACAGCCGACATTGAGCGGATTCCTTGAGGAAGTGGCATTAATTGCAGATATTGATAATCTGGAAGAGGACAGTGATTATGTGGTGCTGATGACATTGCACAGCGCAAAGGGACTGGAGTTCCCGAATGTTTATCTGGCAGGTATGGAAGACGGGTTGTTCCCAAGTTATATGACGATTACTTCTGATGACCCGACCGAAGTGGAAGAAGAGAGACGTCTGTGTTATGTGGGAATTACAAGAGCCAGAGAACATCTGACTCTGACCAGCGCACGGATGCGTATGACCAGGGGAGAGACACAGTATCACAAAGTCTCCCGTTTTGTGAAAGAAATCCCGAAGAGCCTGTTGAACGGCATGGTGCGGGAGGAACGACCAAGAAAAGAAGAACCGATCAAAGATTTGGGGAATGTAAAGCAGAATTTCAGTCGGAAACCATACGGCGGCGGTTCCTCTGCACCGGCAGGGGGTATGCCTTATTATAAATCTTTCAGCCTGGGACAGAAAAAAACGCAGCAGTTTGGTGGTGGGACAAAGCTTGGCAGACTGACGTATGCGGAAGGTGACCGGGTGCGTCATGTGAAGTTTGGGGAAGGTCTGGTAAAGCAGATCGTTTCCGGTGGAAGAGACTACGAAGTTACTGTGGATTTTGATGATTTTGGCACAAAGAAAATGTTTGCATCGTTTGCAAAACTGCAGAAGTTATGATATAATTGCCTATAACAATGAACAATACAGAACAGAGAATTCAGATTTGTAAAATAATATTGTGAACGCAGGTCGCAAAGCGACTGCGTTCATGAGCAAGTAGCGAAAGCGGATTGCGAATGTCCGCTTTACCAGCGTTTTGTATTGTGAAGTGAGAAGTAGAAGGAATGTATTAAGAAGGAGTGAAGGATATGAACAATGATATGATCAGTGTTGCAAAATTAACAGAGTTATTTTCCAAGAAAATCGACGAGGAAAGAAAGACAAAATTACTTTGGATTCTTGCCATTATTGGAGCAGTTGCAGCGGTAGTCGTAGCAGCACATTATATTTATAAGTTTTTTGCTCCTGATTATATGGATGACTTTGAAGATGAATTCGAAGACGAGTTTGATGATGACTTCTTTGATGACGAGGATGATGAATACGAAGAGGAAGACTAATCTGCATCAGCGGAATGCAATTTGATGCAAGGATGATCCGTATTGGAACGCCCACTCACAGAATGCGAGTGGGCGTTTTTTGCCTGACTTCAGAGTTGAGATGTTTGTGTATAAAAAATAAAGAAAGCGTTGTGAGGAGAAAGATTTGAAAAAAGGACAGATGTGTGAAGGCATTGTAGAAAAAATTAAGTTCCCGAATAAGGGAATTGTAAAAGTAGAGGACAGTGACGTAACGGTAAAAAATACTATTCCGGGACAGAAAGTTTCTTTTGTCATCAATAAAAAACGAAAAGGAAAAGCAGAGGGACGTCTGCTGGAGATTCTGGAAAAGTCAGAACTGGAGAACGCAGAAGCTAACTGTCCGCATTACGGTGTCTGCGGCGGGTGTAATTATACGAAACTGCCGTCTGAGGGACAGTTAAAACTGAAAGCCGGACAGGTGCTGGAACTGATGAAAGCAGTGGTACCAAATGCGGAGGATATTTTTGAGGGAATCCGAAAAAGTCCGCAGCAGTTTGGTTACCGGAATAAAATGGAATATACGTTTGGTGATGAAGTAAAGGATGGTCCGCTGGCACTTGGTATGCACAAGCGGGGAAGTTTCTATGACATTGTAACTGTGGATGAATGTCGGATTGTGGATGATGACTACCGCAAGATCCTGGGTGCAACAGTAGCATATTTCAGAGCGCAGGATATTCCATTTTACCATCGGATGCGCCATGAAGGATATCTGCGTCATCTGCTGGTGCGAAAAGCAGTAAAGACAGAGGAAATCTTGATCGATCTGATCACGACCACACAGGAGATGCGCACAGAAGAAGGCAGCGTGGATGAACAGCTTCTTCTGGATGGCTGGAGAAATCAGCTTCAGACGTTGGAACTGGATGGAAGTATTGCCGGCATTTTGCATACAAAAAATGACAGTGTGGCAGACGCAGTGAAAAATGAAGGAACAGAAATTTTATATGGTCAGGATTATTTCTATGAGGAATTGCTTGGGTTAAAGTTTCGAATCTCTCCGTTTTCCTTTTTCCAGACCAACTCTCTGGGTGCAGAGGTATTATATCAGACTGCCCGTGAATATATCGGAGACAGTCTGGATGAAAAAGCGGAGAAGACGGTATATGATCTGTACAGCGGAACCGGAACGATCGCACAGATTCTGTCGCCTGCGGCAAAGCATGTAATCGGAGTGGAGATCGTGGAGGAAGCTGTAGAAGCTGCGAAAGAGAATGCACAGTTAAATCGGCTGGAGAACTGCGATTTTATTGCCGGCGATGTCTTGAAAGTGTTGGATTCCATCGAAGAAAAGCCAGATTTTATTGTGTTGGATCCACCACGGGAAGGAATTCATCCAAAGGCACTGGATAAGATCATCCGTTATGGTGTGGATCGCATGATTTATATTTCCTGTAAACCAACCAGCCTACAGCGGGATCTGGAGGTTTTACAGTCACAGGGATATGTGGTGGAACGGATTTGCTGTGTGGACATGTTTCCGGGAACGGTGCATGTGGAGACGGTAGTACTGCTTTCCCACAAAAAGCCAGACGGACATATCAACGTAAAAGTTGAGTTTGGTGAGGGTGAGGGAAAAGTTCCGCTTGATAATATCGCTAAAAGAGCCGAAGAATATAAGCCCAAGGAACGAGTGACCTACAAAATGATAAAGGAGTACATAGAAGCTAAATACGGCTTCAAAGTACATACCGCATATATCGCAGAGGTAAAGAGAGATTTAGGCTTGCCGATGTACGATGCTCCTAATGCGGTAGAAGAATTGAAACAGCCAAGGAAGCATCCGACAGCGGAGAAGGTAGAAGCAATCAAAGATGCACTTCGTTATTTTGCAGTGATATAAAACTTTACTTACAATCGAATATTTCTTACATAGCCGTTTATTCATTTATTTGAGTAAGCGGCTTTTTTCATCTCTATTTTTCGGAATAGGGATATTTTTGTAGAAGGAGGAGGTTTATTTGAACACGCAGATCATCGCCATTGCCAACCAGAAAGGCGGCGGCAAAATAACAACCTGTGCGAACTTGAGAATCGGGCTGGCGCAGGCCGGAAAGAAAGTCCTGCTGATCGACGGGGACCCGCAAGGAAGCCTGACAATCAGCCTGGGAAATCCGCAACCGGACAAGTTGCCATTTACATTGTCCGATGCAATGGGCAAAATTCTGATGGATCAGCCTATACACCATGGAGAAGGTATTCTGCATCATGCGGAAGGCGTTGACCTGATGCCCGCCGACATTCAACTTTCCGGTATGCGGTATATGTCATTCTTGGATATGACGTTGACGGACAGAAAGATATCCTTGGGCTTTGGTTAAGCGAATCGGAATGGACGACCGTTAAAGAACTGGGCACTTGTCCGAAACCAACTGGATATGGACGAAAAAATCTAGGAACGTATTCGTAAATACGAGAATGGAGGATTCTAAAAATGACCCTTCATGAAAAATGGGAACATATCAATCGTCGTTTACGAATACTGGATGCTGCTGATCAGGAAGAAGAGGCTGGTCTGCTCAGTGAAGCCTATGAGCGCTTGATGTGCGCTTATCAGGAAGCGCGTGAAATAAATGATGAACTGGAAGAACTTTTGAAGAATACTTTAATGAATTAACCCTAAAAAGTATTCTGGTATAGGAGCGGGGAGGTTTCCCTCCCCAAAATATTTTTTCTAAAACTTACATATTTTACTTGACAAACCCTTATATAATTATTATCATATTATATTTAGGCGAAGCCAGAAAGCAAAAGAAAAGCATGCGATAACGTAAAAACTGTTAGTATTTAATCATTTCTGATTTTTTTGAGGTATCTGTATACAGTAGGCTCTGAAATATTAAGTGCATTGGAAACTTGGGAAACTGCTCCTTTAGTGGAGAAAACTCCTTGTTTTTCCAAAGCAGAGATAACTTCAATTTTTTCCTCTGAAGTAGTTCTGGACGGCGATACTGGCATATTTGAAATAGTAGAACTTATAATGCTTTCAGTAATATTGTTTATAGAACTATCTAGTGTTTCGGTATATGGAGATTTATCGTTTTGGGGCAAAAGGTTAAATGCGTCTAATAGATTATTTATTTGTCTGTTTAACTCCATCATAATAGAAGGATCATAGTTTATGCAGAGCAAACCTATAAGTTCATCTTCTTCTTTTATAAAATATGTAGCAGAAAGAAAGATTTTTCCATTTTTCAACCTTCCTTCGTAATTTGAAATAAAATGTTTCCTCATATGTTCATTTGTATTTACTAAATTGATTGCTAAATCTGTCATAGCATCTCCGATTTTTCTACCACTAAGATGTCCGTTTTTTATTGCAACAACAGATTGTTTTGGATTTTTGGTATCATGTAGAACAACCTCAAAGGCGTTACCACATGCTGAACTGATAAAGTCAACTAAAGGAATATATTTTTTTAACTTTTCGTTTGATTTCATATCAATCACCTCATATTTTTATTCCAGACTATAATATTTTAGTACAAATACAAAAAAAAATCAATTTAATAATAAAATTTTATCTATATAATAAAAAGTTGTTGACGCTAGTTTTGTCTGATGATAAAATATAATCACAATAATAAGATGTTATTACAACAATCGTACAGGAGGAATTATCTATGAAGAACGAAATCAGGACAAAAAATGCTCCGGCAGCAGTTGGAGCATATTCACAGGGGATTGAACACAATGGACGCATCTTCACATCTGGGCAGCTTCCACTTAGCCCTAATGGTGACATGATTTGTGACGATGTAAAAGAACAAACAAAACAGTCATTGGAAAATTTAAAAGGTATACTGAATGAAGCTGGAAAAAGTCTTGAGGATGTTATTAAAACTACGGTTTTACTGACTGATATAGAAGACTTTGAGGCAGTAAATGAAGTTTATGAGAAATACTTTTCTAAGCCTTATCCAGCACGTTCATGTTTTGCCGTGAAAGCTCTGCCTAAAGGAGCAAAAGTGGAAATTGAAGTAATCGCATAGGTCGTATTTTACAAGGAGGGAGAAATATGCCTGAAGCTACAAACATGGGAATATTATCATTAGTTCCATTGACAATAACATTGGTATTAGCATTTTGGAAAAAAGATGCTATATTTGCACTATTTATTGGATGCCTTTCTGGAGTAATCATTTTAGGTATGGATCCGGCATTTGGACTCTCAGCACTAGCAGAGGAAGCTTTAGGAAATGAAGATTTCATTTGGATTTTAATGATTCAGGTTTTCATTGGTATTATGATTGCTTTTTTCATGAAAGCTGGTGTAGTCCATGCTTTTGCTGAAATGCTTGCGGGGAAAGTGAAAACGGCAAAAGGAATTAAGCTGGCAACATGGGTTATTGGTCTTTTCACAGTAGATGATTATATGAGTCCTTTGTTGAGAGGTGTCGTAATGAGACCATTGTCCGATGAAAAGCATATTCCAAGAGAAAAACTTGCTTTTTTACTAGATTCAACTTGCTCCTCTGTATGCACAATAATTCCTTTCATGGCATGGGGTGCATATGTGGCGGGACTTGTTGCTGATATAGGAGGACCTGTTACCAGCACAAATGAAGGAGTTGCTGCATATATAGCTGCAATACCTTTCAACTTTTATGCAATTTCTCTATTAGTTATAACTCTTTTAGTTGCCCTTGAAATTATACCAGACTTTGGACCAATGAAAAAAGCAGAGAAACGAGCGAAGGAAACAGGAGCGGTTTTACGAGAAGGTGCGGTCCCAATGATAGGAAGCGAACTGGAAGAATTACAATCAGGAAAAGAAGAACTCAAGGTTAAGCCAAGTGTTTTGTTAGATTTTATCATACCCGTAATAATACTTGTTGTAATGGCTGTAGTTACATATATTACAAAAGGCGGAGTTAAAATATTAGAGTGTTTTATAGTGGCGGTATTCTACTTAGCTATTGAGATGTCTATCCGTGGCATTTTTGATAGTGTAAAAGATATGGTTGATACAGCAACCAAGGGAATCAAGAGCGTGATGAGTGCTACTTTAATACTTGCATTGGCATATTGCATAAACACAATTACAAACTCAATGGGAGCAGCAGATTTTATAATAAATTCAACAGAGTCATGGATGACTCCTGTAATGTTTCTAGCTGTAACCTTTATTATTGGAGCTTTAATGTCATTCTTTACAGGAAGCTCCTGGGGAACATTTGCAATATGCATTCCGCTTGCAGTTCCTATGGCATATAGTTTTACGGGTGGAGAACTAGGAACTCTTGTTTATACAGCAATAGGTGCAGTTGTAAGTGGAGGCTTATTTGGCGATCATTGTTCACCAGTATCAGACACAACCGTATTATCATCTTTAGGAGCTGCATGTGATCATATTGATCATGTCAGAACTCAGGTTCCATATGCTATACTAGCAGCAACAATTTCAGTTATAGGATGGATTATTGTGGCTTTAGTGGCAGTATAGTTTTATAGAGAGGTAACGTAAATGTATAAATACGATTTTGATACAATTATTGACAGAGTAAATACAGACTCTTTTAAGTGGGATGGCACAGAAGAGTATTATAATGAAAGTGACGCAATAGGAATGTGGTGTGCAGATATGGACTTTGCATGTCCGCCTCCCATTGTTGAGGCGCTTAAAAAGCGTGTTGAGCATCCTATTTATGGGTATACACTAAGAACTGAAAGGTTTAAAGACGCATGCTTTAATTGGTTAAAGAAAAGACATAACTGTAATATTAAAAAAGAGTGGCTTGCATTTGCACCTCCAGGGGTAATATATGCTATCCATGTTATGTTGAACATTATATCTAAACCGGGAGAAGGTGTCATGGTTCATATGCCTAACTACGATCCTCTGTTTGACCTTGTAGTGAATGGAGGAAGAAAATTAATCCGATGCCCTCTATATTATGATGGAAATAAATTTAGAATTGATTTTGAATTGATGGAGAAGCAGCTTAATGAAGAAAACCCCAAAGCACTGATAATGTCGAGTCCTCATAATCCAACAGGGAGAGTTTGGGAAAAAGAAGAACTTGAAAAAATTAACGAACTTTGTATCAAACACAATGTATATATTTTTATGGATGAGATTCATGCCGATTTTGTAGATAAAAAAAAGAATCATATTGCTTTTTCCAACCTGGGAGAAGAAGCCGCAAAGAATGCTATGATATGCTATTCTGCAAATAAAGGATTCAACTTGGGAGGACTTCAAATGAGTACTCTTATTATTGCAGATGAAGAAAAAAGAAACTTGTTTAATAATGAAATGAGAATTGCTCAAACAAGACTTGATACTACTTTTGGAGCGGTAGCAACAGAGGTTGCTTATACAGACCACAGATGTGAAGAATGGCTTGATGAAGCTATACAATACGTAGAGGAGAATAAGGATTTTACAGAAAAATTTCTAAAAGAAAAACTTCCTTGTATAAAAATGATACGGACTGAAGGAACATATTTGGGGTGGTTTGATTGTCATGCATTAAACCTTAAAGGAAAAGCGCTTGAAGATTTCATGGTTTCAAAGGCTAAAGTTGCCTTCTGTGCTGGGTATGAATTTGGTGATGAAGGGGAGTATTACCTTAGAATGACAATGGCTGTTCCAAGAAAATTGCTTGAAAGAGCTTTAAATCAAGTGAAGGAAGCTGTAGATTCTGTGATGTTGGATATGCTGATTTGATACTAAACGGTGATTCTGAAGCATATCTGAAAACTGTAACTGAATATAAATCTTTATACTAATATTGCAAGAGCCGCAGTCATGTGATTGGACTGCGGCTCTAATCTTTTATTCGTATAGTCCGTTGTAACAAGGCAAGGGGTAATCAGTCTCAAAATCTCTGCACAAAGTAATAAATCGCTTGGCAGAAGTTGTTAAAAACTTATCTTTATGATGAATGATATGGAAATTTCGGCTGAAACTCAACCCCTCTACTTTGACAGTACAAATCAAGCCTTGTCGCAGAGCCGGAAGAATCATTCGATGCGGTAATACAGCAATTCCCAATCCATTGATTGCAGCATTGACCAGTGCCGTTGTGCTCATTGCTTCCCATACTGGTGTAATGTGGATCCCAGCCTGTTCAACTACACGGTTAAACACCTCCCGTGTGCCACTGCCTTTTTCTCGCAAGAGAAATCGCTGTCTTTGAAAATCTTCTATGGATATAACTTGCCCCTGTGTCCAACCTTTATCCGTACCGCATATAACACTCAGATGATCTTCCATGTAGGCTTCCGAAACGATATTGGGATCATGTGCAATGCCTTCGATCAACGCACAATCCAATTCATTTGCCAAAATTTTTTGTTCCAGGCGTTCTGATTGCTCAACGGTAACTCTGACATCAAGCCCCGGGCAGAGTTCAGAGAATGCCTTTACATAGCTCGGTAAAAACTGCGAGCCGATGGTAATGCTTGCACCAATACGGAGAACTCCTTTAGAATCCCAATCACGCAACCCAGTCTCCATATCAGAGAACAAGTCTGATATATGTATCGCATATTGAAGAAAGTGCTGTCCTGCATCTGTGATCTGTAGTCTTCGACCGATTCTGTCGAAAAGATGTACGCCATAGTATTGCTCTAATTCCTTAATTGCAAGGCTCACTGCCGGTTGTGTCATATGCAAAACTTCCGCTGCCTTTGTGGAATTATATCCTGTTTCGCATACGGTGCGAAATATTATCATGTGTCGTATCGTCATAAAATACCTCTTATATCAAAACACTTATTGTTTCTATTAAATTATATTATTTCCGATATTAGAAATCAAGAGGTATAATGTTAATAAACACAGAAAGGATGGCGTTTTTAGCAGTGAACAGCTTTCATAAATACAGAGAATTATTTTTCTCCACTTTCAAATTAAGTGCCTGCACGTTTGGCGGTGGATTTGTAATCATTCCATTGATGCGAAAGAAATTTGTGGAGGAGCTTGGCTGGATTGAAGAAGATGAGATGATGGATCTGACCGCAATAGCACAGTCTTCTCCGGGCGCAATAGCAGTTAATGCTTCCATTTTGGTAGGCTATCATGTAGCAGGATTCCCCGGCGCAATGCTCACTGTATTGGGAACTATATTGCCGCCATTGATTATTATTTCAATCATTTCCATGTTTTATCAGGCATTTCGAGATAATACCATTGTAAATATGGCGATGGCAGGAATGCTTTGCGGAGTGGCAGCGGTGATTTGTGATGTTGTGATAAATATGGCAAAAACCATTTTTCAGAAGAAACGGCTATTGCCGGTTATCGTTATGCTCGGTTCTTTTGTTGCCGTTCGCTTTTTCTCTGTGAATATCATAGTCATTATTCTTGTCTGTGGCGTGATCGGAGCAGCGGATACATGGCATCAAGGAAAGTAGGTGATAAACGGTGATATATCTTGAATTGTTCTGGAGCTTTTTTCAAATTGGACTATTCAGCATTGGCGGCGGATATGCTGCCATGCCATTGATTCAGAATCAAGTGGTTGGTATTCACCCTTGGCTGACGATGGCACAATTTGCGGATATTATGACCATTGCTGAAATGACACCAGGCCCCATAGCCATCAACTCCGCAACCTTTGTTGGTATCCAAGTCGCAGGACTTCCTGGTGCTATTATCGCAACCGTTGGTTGTGTGTTTCCATCCTGTGTTATTGTGATGACTCTTGCCTATATCTATTATCGTTTCCGTGGACTGAATATGGTGCAGGGTATTCTTGCCGGACTTCGTCCTGCGGTCATTGCAATGATCGCATCGGCGGGTATTTCACTGTTGATTATGGCGTTTTACGGGCAGAGAACGCTTCCCAATGATTTGACATCTTTGGATGTGACTGCCGTGATTATTTTTACCTTTGGCATTTTTGTTTTAAGAAAGTGGAAACCAAATCCGCTTTGGGTTATGGTAGGTTCGGGAGTTGTGGGAATCATTATGTATTCACTTGTATAAGAGAGGAGGCACAGTTGTGCAATACACGATAAAGGCAGGCGTTCTATATAAAAATGAATCGCAACGTGCTTTGGCAAGAATAAAAAGTGCGTTGATCGGTCCGCAACACACATTTACAAAGAAAATCGGACAGACAGTATATATTGTCCGTTATTATTTCAACGAAGAGGCAAAGGAAACCATGCAGGAAAAGATTAACCGGATGCTGGTTACAGAAGCAAGCCGACAGGAAATGTAGCTGAGCGAAGTGACTTGACTGAGTAAATTGAAATGGAAATATGTCTGATAGTGTGATATGATTTGAATGGCAAAAGATATTTTAAGGAACAGACATGCTAGCGTTAAGTTTGCTAAGGAGAATAATATGGAATGGTTTGGAATTGTAGCATTGTTGCTGTTACTTTGTTATTCGGCGTATCCGGGAAAAATAAAGCGTTTAGAAACGAAAGTAAAACGATTGGAGAAAAAGCAGAGAGGAGTGGCATATATGTCAAAGCTGATTAATGATCTTGTAGGAAAACAATGTATTATCAGATCAGAGTTCATTTTTAGTTTTGCGGGAAAAACTGAATTATCCTGCAAGATAATAGATGCAGATGATGAATGGATAAAAATTTGTTATACAGAGAAAAAAGATAAGCAGGTAGTTAAGCTGATGCGGATTGAAAATATTGAGTCAATAGAAGAACAGTAAGTTCTTTTTTAGAAATTCAGAGGAGTAAAGAGCATGGATTATAATTTACAAAAAAATCAAAATGCAGAACAGACTTATCATTCTATTCGTAATTCTATTGTGTCTGCACAACATCGTTTAAGCACAGCGGTAAATTCTGCTATGGGAACAACTTATTGGGAAATTTGAGAACAGATTTTTAAAGCATGTGGAGAAAATGCTCGCGCAGAATACGGAAAGAAATTATTGGAATATCTTTCTGAGCAGCTGACCGCAGAGTTCGGAAAAGGTTTTGATAAATCGAATCTTCGTAAGATGAGGCAGTTTTATTGCACTTTTCCAATTCGAGACACACTGTGTCCTGAATTGAGCTGGTCACATTATCGTGTCTTGATGCGTATAAATGATGAACAGGCAAGAAGATTTTATATGGAATAATGTGCAAAAGCAGCATGGAGTGTTCGTCAACTGGAACGGCAGATCAATACGATGTATTATCAGCGTATTTTAGCAAGCCAGGATAAGATAGCTGCCATCAGAGGAAGAATTGAAACGTGAATTAAATTTGAAAGAATTTCACAAAAAAGAATAAAAACGAAAATACAAAGCGGAAGTTATAGTAAAGGAGATTTGAAATGGAGTTTTGGATTTTTATGTTGATTATGGATTTGCTTCTTCCATTTACGATGATTGGTTTTGGAAGATATTTTATGAAAAAGGCTCCAAAGGAAATAAATTCAGTATTTGGATATCGGACTTCGATGTCTATGAAGAACAAAGACACATGGGAATTTGCTCATAAATATTGTGGTAAAGTTTGGTATGTCTGTGGAATGGTTATGTTGCCGATAACAGTAATATTCATGCTTTTGGTAATTGGAAAAAATGAAGATTGTGTTGGGAGTATAGGCGGAATTATCTGTGGTGTTCAACTTATTCCTTTAATTGGATCTATTCTCCCAACAGAAATAGCATTAAAAAAGAATTTTGATAAGAATGGAACAAGACGATAACTTCAAGTTGTACAGTGAAAAATTTAATATGGAGGCAGAGCATGTGGGAAAATACCCTATATGCTCTATTTTTTTGCCCATTTTCGGGAAAAGGTGATTAAAAAACGATTGACATTTTGTTACTGGAGGAGCGCAAACATTCCTTCTGAATAACTGTGTAGCGAAGTGGATGATCTTATCCACTTGACTTCGGTTAAAAAGATGGAATATGGTATATTGTCGCACATTGACACTTTACCATGATAAGGTTAAAATAGAGATAAATGATGCACTGCAAGAGAAATTGGGCAGTTGCGATATTATTCTGAATTTCGGTGGTTTGCCGGGATTATTTGGACAGGAGCGAATATGTTATGATAGCAGAAAAAATGAAACCTTATGTAAAAAATAATTCAGCCATCCGTATGATGTTTGAGGAGGGA